>Ga0209231_1000009_pt1 | contig 182526 bp, 199 predicted proteins | sample Deesub45470m_DNA_FD_188086 | JGI IMG/M metagenome (GOLD analysis project Ga0209231, IMG submission 188086) | Deep subsurface microbial communities from North Pacific Ocean - 450_OLKR46/470m Metagenome (SPAdes) (version 2) | ecosystem: Environmental > Terrestrial > Deep subsurface >...
CACCACGATCTATGTAGTACAGGCGGGCGACACTTTGTACAGCATCGCCTTCCTGAACGGACTGGATTACATGGAAGTGGCGCAACAGAACGGTCTCAAGGATCCTACTGCCATCCAAGTGGGGCAGCGACTGCGTTTGATCGTTCCCGCCGAGGAAGTGGTATCCGAAGTGTCTGTTCCGGTCGCTACGCGCATCCCGCGTGCTGGCGAGGTCAAAAATCAGCCCAAGGTGGGACGCTTGCTCTATTCGGCGCAAGCTTTGGCCAAAGCGCAACACATGCAGGATGACGATCCTTCTGCAACATCTATCGCCAGTTCGGCACCAGCGCCGACTGTGGTTGAGGAAGGGGTGGAGTGGGGGATGCCGACACGCGGCAAGGTCATCGCCGGTTATGCAGCCGGTTCCAATCGCAAGGGCGTGGACATCGCAGGCTCGCAGGGTCAACCCATACTCGCCAGTGCTTCAGGAAAGGTCGTGTATAGCGGCAGCGGACTGCGCGGCTATGGCAAGTTGGTCATCATCAAGCACAACACCACATTCCTCAGTGCCTATGCCCACAACGACCGTCTGCTGGTGAAAGAAGGCCAAAGCGTGCGCAAGGGACAGAAGATCGCCGAGATGGGCAGCACTGATACCGATCAGGTCAAGCTGCACTTCGAGATCCGTCGCATGGGCAAGCCGGTCGATCCTGCCAAGTATCTGCCGCTGATGAAGTCTTGATCGAAAACGCCCTTAACGTGAACGACCATGACCGGGCCAGCGCCGGTCTACGCTATGTCTACCCGGTCGTGTCGCGTCGCGCGGGCGGCGTTTCCATCGGCATCAATATCAATACCAATAATGCATGTAATTGGCGCTGTATCTATTGCCAGGTGCCGGATCTGAAACTGGGCGCTGCCCCAACTGTCGATCTGGCGCTGCTGGAGCTGGAGCTGAGCGGATTCTTGCACGAGTTGCAGCATGGCGATTTCATGCAGCGCGTACCGCCCGAGATGCGGCGCATCAAAGATATCGCACTCTCCGGTAATGGCGAGCCGACCAGCGCGCTTGAATTCCCCCAAGTAGTCGAGCTCATCGGCAGGCTCAAGCCCGCCGATCTCAAACTGGTGCTGATCACTAACGGCAGTCTGATGCAGCGTGACGCCGTGCAGCAGGGACTGCGCCGTATGGCGCAACTCAATGGCGAAGTTTGGTTCAAACTGGATCGTGCCAGCGAGGCAGGCATGCTGCGCGTGAACGATACGAAGTCACAGGTGGATGCGGTGCTCAAGAATCTGGCAACCGCCGTCAGCTGCTGTCCTAATACCTGGTTGCAGACTTGCTGGTTCGCATTTGATGGTGCGGCGCCCGACAAGCAGGATGAGAATGACTATCTGGATATGCTGTCCTCTTGCGCGAGGCTGGGCATCCCCCTGCAGGGTGTGTTGCTATACGGGCTGGCTCGCCCCTCCTTGCAAGCAGAAGCGCCGCGTCTGTCGGCATTGCCCGCGCAGCAGATGGAAAGCTTTGCGGTGCGTATCAGGAGTCTTGGTCTGTCCGTGAAAGTGTCGGTCTGAAACGTATTATTCTTCAAGTGCACGTGGGCGTGAGATGCCGAAGCCTTGTGCGTAGTCGATACCCAATTCACTCAGTCTGACGATAAGTTCATCGCTTTCCACTAGTTCTGCCACGGTGCGCACGCCGATCTTCTTGGCCACGCGGTCGATGGAGCTGACCTTGGCCAGATTGACCGGGTCGCGCAGCAGGCCAAGGATGAGGCTGCCGTCGATCTTGATGAAGTCCACCTGGAAGCCGCGTATACGGTCGAACGAGACGTTGTCGCGTCCGAAACCGCTCAAGGCGACCCGGCAACCGCAAGCTCTGACTTGGCGTATGAATTCAGCCGCATTCTCTCCTCGCTGCGCCAGTTCGGCATCGGTCACTTCAAAGCACAGGCTGCCTGCCGCCGCTTCGTATTCCTGCAACAGGGTTCTCAGGAATTCGGGGAATTCCGGATCGCCCAGCGTGGCAGCGGCGAGGTTGATGAAGAACATCGAGTCTTTGCGACTGTGGCTGGCCGACCATGCCAATACATGCTGGATAACCCAACGATCCAGATAGGGCATCAGGCCGTGCCGTTCCGCCAGCGGGAAGAATGCGCCGGGCGGCAGCAGACCTTCTTCTTCTTCCTGGAGGCGGATAAGGATCTCGTAGTGTTCGGCTCCGCCGCTGTTGATCGGGAGCGGGGCGATCAATTGGCAGAACAGGCGGAACTCGCCATGCTCGATGGCGGTGATGATGCGTTTGCCCGCATCCTTCTGGCCGGTGAGTTGTTCCGAAAATGCGTCTATGTATAGTTCCTGTCCTGCTTGAGACTCATCTCCGGCGGTGTGCAATTCGCTGGAAGGCGCTTGAGCCGGGTTCAGATCGCTGCGGCCGGTGATGTCGTCTGCCAGAAAGTAGAAACCATTGATCTTCCCAGCCTCGTCGTATTGCGGAACATGGGTGATCGACAGGTGGTAGAGCGCACCGTTCGCCATCGACTGCGTGCGCTCATAACGGACTTCCTGTCCGTCGAGGGATTGCCGCACCGCAGTGGCGATCTCTGCGCTGACCTTGGGGCCGAGTATCTCGCGAATGTGGTGGCCGTCTATCTGCTCGGGGCGCATCCCCAGCCAGTCATGGAAGGCGCGATTATGGTAATGACATTGGCCTTTGGTATCGAACAGCGCGACCATGGTCGACAGGGATTCGTCCATGAGTTGCAAGCGGGGGCGGTCGGCTGTGTTCTTTTGCTCGGCGTGTTTGCGCAGCAGTGTCTCGCGTTCCAGTTTGTTCTTGAGGGCGGCAAGCTGGGCCGTGCGGCGCATCAGCAGCCATTCCGAACGTGATGCGCGCACGGCTTCGGCCAGGATGGCGGCGACCAGTACGCCGGTCAGGAAGGCCGTCCAAGGTAAGCTCGTTTCGGTAAAGGAGATAGCGAACACGAGTGCGGACGCAGTGGCGATCACAGCCAGCGCGGCGATATAGTTACGTATGGTCCGGAACAGCGTCCGTTTCTGCATCATGCGCTCCCTTGTGATGCATTGATGTTCGTTATGGCCGATTATGGCACCAAGTCGGTCCAAGCCGAACCGGTTCAAGTCGAGAGGCTCGCGGACGGCATCTTTGATGAGGCATCGGAGTGCCGCAACAGCTTGAGTCGGCAGGGGAGTTCGGTTACAATGCGCGCCCCGTTTATCCGGCAACCGCCGGTGGACGGGAATTCACACACTCGTTCATGTTGGGGTGTCCTACGGGATCAGGCTGGCGAGTGGAAGAACTTAACCCTTAACATTGGAGTAGATCATGGCAGCAGTCACTATGCGTCAAATGCTGGAAGCGGGTGTCCATTTCGGCCACCAGACACGTTTCTGGAATCCCAAGATGGCCCCTTATATCTTCGGTCATCGCAACAAGATACATATCGTCAACCTGGAAAAGACCGTCGTGATGTTCAACGACGCGCTGAAGGAAGTGCGCAAGATCGCATCGAAGAAGGGCAACGTCCTGTTCGTGGCGACCAAGCGTCAGGCGCGCGAGATCATCCGCGAAGAAGCGCAGCGCGCGGGTTCTCCTTATGTCGACTACCGCTGGTTGGGCGGCATGCTCACCAACTTCAAGACCGTGCAACTGTCGATCAAACGCCTGAAAGAACTGGAAGCCATGATCGAAGACGGCAGCATCGACAAGGTCTCCAAGAAAGAAGGGCTGATGTTCCGCCGCGAACTGGAAAAGCTGGAGCGTAGCCTTGGCGGTATCAAGGATATGCAGGGCTTGCCTTCCGCGATCTTCGTGATCGACGTCGGCTACCAGAAGGGCACCGTCACTGAAGCGCAGAAGCTGGGCATCCCGGTCATCGGCGTGGTCGATACCAACCACAGTCCGCTCGGTGTGGACTTCGTGATTCCCGGTAACGACGACTCCAGCCAGGCGATCCGCCTGTACGCACGCGGCGTGGCCGATGCAATCCTGGAAGGTCGCGAGCAAGCGACTACCGATCTGGTCGAACAGATCGCGGAAAAAGAAGCTGCTTAAGCGGCCTCTCCGTAACAAGGGGGCGCAAGCCCCCTTTTTTGTAACTGAATTCTGTTGAAATATTAGGAGTCTGACATGGCGGAAATCACCGCAAGCATGGTTAAAGAACTGCGTGAGGCCACCGGCCTCGGCATGATGGAGTGCAAGAAGGCACTGGTAGAGACCGATGGCGATGCCAAGGCTGCTGAAGAGTTGCTGCGCATCAAGAGCGGCGCCAAGGCCAGCAAGGCCGCATCGCGCGTGACTGCTGAAGGCGTGATCGGTTCCTACCTGGCTGCCGACGGCAAGATCGGTGCTGTGGCCGAAGTGAACTGCGAGACAGACTTCGTGGCCAAGAACGATGACTTCATGGCTTTCGCCAAGAACGTCGCCGAGACCGTGGCGAAGAACGATCCTGCCGATATCGATGCGTTGCTGGGCATGAAGCTGGCGAACGGCGTCGGTACCGTGGAAGAAGACCGCAAAGCGCTGGTGATGAAGCTGGGTGAGAACCTGACCGTGCGCCGCGTAGAGCGTTACGAGACCACCACCGGCCAACTGGCGACTTACCTGCACGGCAACAAGATCGGTGTGATGGTCAACTTCGAAGGTGGTGACGAGGCGCTGGGCAAGGATCTGGCGATGCACATCGCAGCTTCCAAGCCGAAGTCCGTGGATGCATCCGGTGTGAATCCTGAAGACATCGAGACAGAGCGCCGTATCGCTATCGAAAAGGCCAAGGAATCCGGCAAGCCGGAAGCCATGCTGGAAAAGATCGCCGAAGGCACCGTGCAGAAGTTCCTGAAGGAAGTGACGCTGCTGGGCCAGGTGTTCGTCAAGGCGGAAGACGGCAAGCAGACCATCGAGCAACTGCTGAAGAGCAAGGGCGCTTCGGTCACCGCTTTCCAGATGTTCGTGGTTGGCGAAGGTATCGAGAAGAAAGTCGAAGACTACGCGGCTGAAGTCGCTGCCGCAGCTGCCGCACTGAAAGGCTGAACCATGTCCGCACCCGCCTACAAACGCATCCTGCTCAAGCTCTCCGGCGAAGCCCTGATGGGCGATGACAGCTACGGTATCAACCGGGCAGTCATCGAGCGCATCGTGGCCGAGATCAAAGAGGTGGTCGAGCTGGGTGTGGAGGTGGCGATGGTGGTCGGCGGTGGCAATATCTTCCGCGGTGTCGCGCCGGCGGCGGCAGGGATGGACAGAGCCACCGCCGATTACATGGGCATGCTGGCCACGGTGATGAATTCGATGGCCTTGCAGGACGCGATGACACGCGCCGGGTTGGACTGCCGCGTGCAGTCCGCGCTGAGCCTGGAGCAAGTCGCCGAGCCGTTCATACGTGGCAAGGCATTGCGTTATCTGGAAGACGGCAAAGTGGTGATCTTTGCGGCGGGTATCGGTAGTCCGTTCTTTACTACCGATACTGCGGCTGCACTGCGCGGGGTCGAGATGACGGCCGATGTGGTGATCAAAGCTACCAAGGTCGACGGTATCTATACCGACGATCCGAAAAAGAACCCCGATGCGATCCGCTATCAGAGCCTGAGCTTTGACGAGGCGATCAGCAAGAATCTGAAGGTGATGGATGCGACGGCGCTGACCCTGTGTCGCGATCAGAAGCTGCCCATCATCGTGTTTAGCATCTTCAAGCCGGGCGCGCTGAAGCGCGTGGTGTTCGGCGAAGGTGAAGGTACATTGGTACGAGTGGATTAGGAGCGCAACATGATCTCTGACATCAAGAAGAACGTCGAACAAAAGATGCAAAAGTCGCTGGAAGCATTGAAGACCGACTTGAGCAAGATCCGTACAGGCCGCGCGCATACCGGCATCCTGGACCATGTGATGGTCGAATACTACGGAAGCCCGACACCGATCAACATGGTGGCGAACATCACTCTGTCCGATGCGCGCACCATAGGCGTGCAGCCTTATGAGAAGAACATGATCGGTCCCGTCGAGAAAGCAATCCGCGATTCCGACCTGGGCCTGAACCCAGCCACCAACGGCGAGCTGATCCGCGTGCCGATGCCGATGCTGACCGAAGAGCGCCGCCGCGATCTGATCAAGGTGGTGAAGAGCGAAGGCGAGGATGCCAAGATCGCCGTGCGCAACATCCGCCGCGAAGCCAACGAGCAACTGAAGAAATTGCTGAAAGAAAAGGAAATCAGCGAGGACGATGAGCGTCGTGCGCAGGATGACGTGCAGAAATACACCGACCGCTACGTCGCCGAGATCGACAAGGCACTGCAGGCCAAAGAAGTCGACCTGATGGCGGTCTGATAGGACTAAGGATTTAGGATTTCGGATTTGGGATCGAGTATGACTTCCTGCCCCGCTAAATCCTAAATCCCAAATCCCAGATCCTAAACATGGCCCTATTCAAAAGCTCAACCCGCACCATCCCCGAGACAGCAGCCGTCCCGCGCCATATCGCCATCATCATGGATGGCAACGGGCGCTGGGCAAAACAGCGTTTCATGCCGCGCGTGATGGGTCATCAGCGCGGGGTGGAAACGGTGCGCGAAGTGGTCAAAGCCTGTCGCCAGATGGGTGTGGAATATCTGACGCTGTTCGCTTTCAGCAGCGAGAACTGGCGCCGTCCCGCCGACGAAGTCTCTTTCCTGATGCAGCTGTTCCTGAAGATGCTGGAGCGCGAAGTCTCCAAGCTGCATGAGAACAACATCTGCCTGAAGATCATCGGTGACCGTAGTCGTTTCGACGCGCCGCTGGTGCAACACATCGAAGCAGCAGAGCGGCTTACTGCCGCAAACACCGGTCTCACACTTACCATCGCCGCCAACTACGGCGGACGCTGGGACATCATGCAGGCCATGCATGCATTGAGCCTGGCACACCCCGAGCGCGCCACTGCCTTTGAGGAAGAAGAACTCGCGCCCTATCTTTCCATGCATTACGCGCCGGAACCGGATCTGTTCATCCGCTCCGGGGGTGAAAAACGCATCAGCAATTTCCTGCTGTGGCAATTGGCCTATACAGAGCTGTTCTTCACCGACGCGCTGTGGCCAGCTTTCGATCGCAAGGCGCTGGAGGAGGCGATCCAGTCCTATCAAAAACGCGAACGCCGTTTCGGCCGTACCAGCGAACAACTTAAGGGAAATGACGATGCTTAGATCGCGCGTGATCACCGCCTTCATCTTGCTGGTGATGCTGCTGGCGGCGCTATTCCTGTTGCCCACACTGGGCTGGTCCTTGCTGGTGGTCGCCATGGTGATGCAGGGCACATCCGAATGGGCTCGCCTGTCCGGACTGAAAGGGACGGCTGCAAAGTCCTATTGGGGCGTCACGCTGCTGTTGATGCTGGGCCTGCTGTGGATGGATATGAATCTTGAGCCGGGTGCGATGAACTATCCACATCTGACGGCTTACCTGTTTTCCGCCTTGCTGTGGCTGATCGTGGTGCCGGCCTGGCTGATGAGCGGCGTAAAGGTCAAACATCAGGGCTTGATGATGCTGGTCGGATGGGTGGTGTTGATCCCGACCGGATTGGCCATGATCGACTTGCGTGCCTGGGCACCCAGTCCGTGGATGTTGCTGTTCGTGATGGGGGTCGTGTGGGTGGCGGATAGCGCCGCCTATTTCGCCGGACGCAAATACGGCAAGACCAAGCTGGCGCCCAGTATCAGTCCGGGCAAGACCTGGGAAGGTGTGGCGGGTGCGATCCTGGGCGTTTCCATCTATGTGGCACTGGTGTGGACGTTCAGTACCGAATTCTCGCGCTTGCAGGTGCTGCCGGCGTTGATGCTCACCGCTTGGTGGTGGGTGGTGCTGGCCGTGCTGGGCGATCTGTTCGAGTCAGCCATCAAGCGCCAGGCGGGCGTCAAGGATAGCGGGGCGCTGCTGCCCGGCCATGGCGGTTTGCTGGATCGCATCGACGCGCTGACTTCCACCTTGCCGCTGGCCATGCTGGCGCTGCTCTTTCACGGGCTGAACTAGTGCAGAACCTCACCGTTCTTGGCTCCACAGGGAGCATAGGCAAAAGCACGCTGGATGTCGTCGCGCGCCACCCGGATCGTTACCGCATCATCGCCCTGACCGCGAGTCAGCAAGATGAATTGCTGTTTGAACAATGTCAGCAGTTCCGTCCGCATTTCGCCGTGCTGCTCGACGAGGAGGCTGCTCAACGTCTGCGCAAGCGTATCGTTGCTGCGGGACTGGATGTTGAAGTGTTATGCGGCAATGAATCTTTGGTGCGGGTCGCTACCTTGCCGGAAGTGCATGCGGTGATGGCGGCCATCGTCGGTGCGGCGGGCATGCGTCCCACGCTGGCGGCGGCGGAAGCGGGCAAGAAGATACTACTGGCGAACAAAGAGACACTGGTACTGGCTGGGCACCTGTTCATGGATGCGGTGCGTCGCAGCGGTGCGGTGCTGTTACCTATCGATAGCGAACACAACGCCATCTTCCAGTCCCTGCCGCACGATTACGCTGGGAATATGCAGCAGAGTGGCGTCAGCAAGATCTTGCTGACTGCCTCGGGCGGCCCGTTCCGCAACACACCTTTGTCGGCCCTGCAGAATGTCACACCGGACCAAGCCTGTGCCCATCCCAACTGGAGCATGGGGCGCAAGATTTCGGTCGATTCCGCCAGCATGATGAACAAGGGGTTGGAGGTGATCGAGGCGCACTGGCTGTTCAATGCCGCGGCGGATGACATTCAGGTGGTTGTGCATCCGCAAAGTGTGATCCATTCCATGGTGCAGTACGTCGACGGTTCGGTGCTGGCGCAGCTCGGCAATCCGGACATGCGCACGCCCATCGCCTACGCCTTGGCCTGGCCGGAGCGTATCGCTTCCGGGGTTGCGCCGCTTGATCTGTTCGCCATCGCCAAGCTGGATTTCGTCGCGCCCGACCTTGAGCGCTTCCCCTGTCTGGCATTGGCGTATCAAGCCTTGCGCGCCGGCGGTACTGTGCCGGCGCTGCTCAATGCTGCAAATGAAGTGGCGGTGGATGCGTTCCTCAATCATCGCATCGCCTTCCTCGATATCCCGCGCCTGATCGCGTCCGTGATGGCGGCGGTGCCGCGTTGTGAAGTGCGTCAGTTGCAGGATGTGCTGGACGCCGACGCTGCAGCGCGTGAATGCGCTCGGACGTGGGTGCGGGAAAACACAAAGTGATGTTGCGCCTGTCACTGACTGGATCCGGGAAGAACGCATGATCACCCTGCTTGCCTTCGTCGTCGCCATCGTCGTGCTGGTCGTGTTCCATGAATACGGCCACTATCTGGTCGCGCGCTGGTGCGGCGTGAAGGTGCTGCGTTTCTCGGTCGGTTTCGGCAACGTCATCTACTCGCGCCGCTTCGGCAAAGACGGCACCGAATGGGCGCTGTCCGCCATCCCGCTGGGCGGTTACGTGAAGATGCTGGATGAGCGCGAGGGAGACGTCGCGCCGAATGATTTGCGCCGCGCTTTCAATCGCAAGCCGGTGTTGCAGCGCATGGCCATCGTCGTGGCAGGGCCGCTGGCCAATCTGTTGCTGGCCGTGGTGTTGTACTGGGCGCTGTTCATGTACGGTGTGCCCGGGATCAAACCGGTGCTGGGCGAGATCGCGCCGGGCACTCCGGCCGCCGTCGCTGCCTTGCACACTCAAAGCACTATCGTCAGTATCAATGGACAAGCCACGCAAAGTTGGCAGGAAGTACGCTGGACTTTGCTCGACCTGATCCTGCAGCAGCGTTCCGCTACCTTGCAACTGCGCGACCGAATGGACGTTATCGTTGAACGGAAGCTGGATATGTCCGGCCTGTCTGCGGCCGATCTGGACGGCGACTTCATGCGCAAGTTGGGCCTGTTGCCATACCAGCCGCCGGTGTATCCCGTCATCGGCCAGTTGACAGAAGACGGTGCGGCGGCACAGGCCGGCATGAAGACGGGTGACCGTGTGTTGTCCGTGAATGGCGAGACGGTGGCGTTATGGGCAGACTGGGTCGAGGTGATCCGGGCGCATCCAGAACAGATGTTGCAACTCCAGATCGAGCGTGACGGTGCGCGTATCGACCTGACGATCAAACCGGCAGCGGTCATGGATAAAGGCGAGCGCATCGGTCGCATCGGTGCGGGTGCACAGATCGATCAAAAAGCTTTTGAGGCATTGCTGACTGAAGTACGTTACCCGCCGTTGCAAGCACTGTCTGAAGGGCTAAACAAAACTTGGGAGACGGCCGTCATCAGCCTGAAGATGATGGGCAAGATGGTCATGGGCGAAGTGTCGCTGAAGAACCTGTCCGGCCCGATCACCATCGCAGACTACGCCGGTCAGTCGGCGCAGATGGGCTTGGGGGCCTATGTGGGTTTCCTGGCACTCATCAGCATTAGTCTGGGAATATTGAATCTGCTGCCGATCCCGTTATTGGATGGCGGTCATTTGCTGTATTATTCGGTCGAATTTTTCAAGGGCAGTCCGGTTTCAGACGATCTGTGGGAAGCAGGACAGAAAGTCGGTATCGCACTCTTGGTGACCATGATGGCTTTTGCGTTGTACAACGACGTGAGCCGCCTGATTTTGGGTTGATAAACAATGGATTTTAGAAAATTAGCGGGCGTGATCGCGCTTGTATACGGCGCGTCTGCCTGGGCGGTGCAGCCTTTTGTGGTGAAAGACATCCGCATCGAGGGTATTCAGCGCACCGAAGCGGGCACTGTGTTCAGCTATCTGCCGGTCAAGGTCGGGGATACGCTGGATGATGACCGTGCGACATCAGCTCTGCGTGCCTTGTTTTCCACCGGCTTCTTCAAAGATGTGCAGTTGCTGGAAGAGCAAGGGGTGCTGGTGGTGCGCGTGCAGGAGCGTCCGACCATCGCCAGCGTCGAGCTGGACGGCATCAAGGATTTCCCCAAGCCGCAGTTGCTGGAGAACCTGAAACTGGTCGGATTGGCCGAAGGCCGCATCTTCGACAAATCGGCGCTGGAAAAATCCGAGAACGAATTGAAGCGCCAGTACATCGCCCGCGGCAAGTATGGGGTGTCCGTCAAGACGAAAGTGACGGAGCTGGAGCGCAACCGTGTCGCAGTCAGCCTGGATGTGGTCGAAGGCAAGCCTTCCAAGATCCGTCAGATCAATATCATCGGCAACAAGCATTTCAGTGATGGCGATCTGCTGGACGAGATGAAACTGACCACGCCGGGCTGGTTCACCTGGCTCAGTAACAACGATCAGTATTCGAAACCGAAATTGTCTGCCGACATCGAGAACATCCGCAGTCTCTATCTGAATTCGGGTTACATGGACTTCTCCATCGACTCGACCAATGTGACGATCTCGGCAGACAAGAAGGACATCTACATCACGCTCGCGCTGACCGAGGGCGAGCAGTATTCCATCTCGGACATCCAGGTGGCGGGTGCCAAGGGCGTGTTCAGCAACGAGGCGCTGCGCGCCATGGTCGATGTGCAGCCGGGACAGGTGTTCTCGCGCGAAGCCCTGACCGCCGCTTCGGAGAAGATCCGCGAGAATCTGGGCGAGGAGGGCTATGCCTTCGCCAACGTGAACATCGTGCCGGATATCGACAAAGAGAAGCACCAGGCCGCGTTCACCTTCGTGGTGGACCCCATGCAGCGCGCCTATGTGCGCAACATCAATGTCTCCGGCAACGACAAGACCAAGGACGAAGTGATCCGGCGCGAGTTCCGTCAGATGGAAGGAGGCTGGTTCGCCACCTCCAAGATCAAGAAATCCAAGCAGCGCATCGACCGACTTGGCTTCTTCGAGAGCGTGAACGTCGAGACTCATCAGGTACCGGGCAGTACCGACCAACTTGATCTGGATCTGACGGTGACCGAGAAATCGACCGGCAACTTCAACATCGGTATGGGTTTCAGCAACGGGGAGGGTCTGACCTTCATGGGTGGCATCACCCAGTCCAACCTGTTCGGCACGGGCAACTACCTGTCCACGCAGGTCAACACCAGCAAGGTGAATCAGGTGTACTCGGTGTCCTATACCAACCCGTATTACACCGACGATGGCATCAGCCGCGGCTTCGACCTTTACAAGCGGCGCTCGGACGTCACATCGACCACCATCAGCCAGTACACCTCCGAGACCTACGGCGGCGGCGTCCGCTACGGCGTGCCGATCAGTGATGAAGAGATGTTCCACTATGGATTGGCCTTGGAGAACACCACGATTGGCCTGACCAGCAACAGTCCGCAAAGATTCATCGATTACATCGATACATTCGGCAAGACCAACCAGAATGTGCTGGGCACCATAGGCTGGTCGCGCGATACGCGTGATAACGCGCTGTTCCCGAGTGAAGGGGCAACCCAGCGAGCCAACATCGAAGCCTCGCTGCCGGTATCCGGCCAGCGTTTTTACAAGGTCACCTACACCCAGCAGTGGTACCAGCCATTGACAGAGAATCTGATCCTGCACCTGAATGGTGATCTGGGTTTGGCGGATGGCTATAGTGGCATGACGCTACCGTTCTTCAAGAGCCTGTATGCAGGCGGTTCGGGCAGTGTCCGGGGATATGACTACAACTCTTTGGGGCCGCGCGATGCCAGCGGATATTCGCTGGGCGGTAACCGGCGCGTGGTGGGAAATGCAGAGATATTGTTCCCCATGCCGGGCATGGAAAAGAGCCGGTCGCTGCGCATGAGCCTATTCCTTGACGGTGGCGCGGTCTACGGCGATGCTACGCAGTCGGCGGCTTCTGAGGGAATGCGCTATGCTGGCGGCTTGGGACTGACCTGGTTCTCGCCGGCCGGTCCGATACAGATCAGTTGGGCCAAGGCATTGAATTCACAGCCGCAGGACAAGCTGCAATTCTTCCAGTTCACCATGGGTGGCATGTTCTAGCGGTCAGTATCTTCGCTGGCTTGATGTCCGATAAGGAGCAATCATGAAGAACATATTCGTTGCATTCGTTTTTGGGGCGCTGGTTGCTGCCAATGTCCAGGCTGCTGATTTCCGCATCGGTATCGTCGATACCGAGCGCATCCTGCGCGAATCTGCGCAGGCCATTGCCGCGCAGAAGAAGATCGACAAGGAGTTCGCGATACGCGACCAAGAGATAAAGAAGCTGGCCGGCGAGCTCAAGGACGTGCAAGAGGAGCTGGACAAGAACCGTGGCAAGTTGTCCGATTCTTCGCGTCGTATCAAAGAGCGCGAGATCGCCAATCTCAATCTGCAATTGCAGACCCGTCAACGCGAGTTCCGCGAAGATTTGAGCCTGCGCCAGAACGAAGAGCTGGCACAGATCCTCGCCAAGGCAGACAAGGCGATCCGCGCCATCGCCGAGAGCGAGCAATACGACGTCATCCTGCAGGAAGCCGTCTACCGCAATCCGCGCGTGGATATCACCGACAAGGTACTAAAGTATCTGGAAGGCGAGCCGCTGTCCGGGTTGGCTAAGTGACGTTTCGACAGGGTTGAGCAGATGGAGCGACCGCACTACAGTCTGGCTGACATCGTTGCCCGTTTCGGCGGGCAGGTGCTCGGGGACACGCAAACTGCCATCACGCAGATCGCCACACTGGAAAAAGCCGGTCAGGGGCATATCGCCTTCCTGGCCAACGCCAAATACCGCAAGCAACTGGACGACAGTCACGCTGCTGCCGTGATACTCGGCGCAGCCGATGCCGAACTGACCCAGCGTCCGCGCATCGTCGCCGCCAATCCCTATTCCTACTTCGCCAAGCTGTCTGCTTTCCTCAATCCCCTGCGTGAATATGCATCCGGAATACATCCCAGCGCGGTGATAGCTCCGGGCGCGCATGTCTCGCCCGATGCGCACATCGGTGCCAATGTGTGGGTGGGTGAGGGGGCGCGTATCGGTGCGCGCTGCGTGGTGATGGCCGGTTGTACTGTCGGTGAGCATGTGACCATGGGTGAGCAGGTGCGGTTGTATCCCAACGTCAGTGTTTATCACGGTTGCATGCTGGGCGATCATGTCATCGTGCACGCCGGTGCAGTGATCGGTGCGGACGGGTTCGGCATTGCCATGGAAGAAGGGCGATGGCTGAAGATCCCGCAGATCGGCCGTGTCATCATCGGCGACCACGTCGAGATCGGTGCCAACACCACCATAGACCGCGGCGCGCTGGACGACACCGTGATTGAAGAGGGCGTGAAACTGGACAACCAGATCCAAATCGCGCACAACGTGCGCATCGGTGCGCATACCGCCATCGCCGGTTGTGTCGGTATCGCGGGCAGTGCGCGTATCGGACGCTACTGCCGCATCGGCGGCGGCGCTATCATCCTTGGTCATCTGCAGGTCGCCGACGAGGTCGAGGTATCTGCCGGAACGGTGATCACCAAGAGCATTGCGAAGGGTAGCTACACCGGCACCTACCCGTTCAGCGACAACCACGCCTGGCGGCGCAACGCGGCGCAGCTACGTCACCTGGACGAGATGGCGAAACGCATCAAACAACTTGAACACGACATTGCAACATTGAAGGGGAGAGAAGCATGAGCATCACCATGGACATACATGAAGTACTGGAACATCTGCCGCACCGTTATCCGTTCCTGCTGATAGACCGCGTACTCGACGTAGTGCCAAACGAGCGCATCGTGGCACTCAAGAACGTGACCATGAATGAGCCATTCTTTCCCGGCCATTACCCGCATCATCCGGTGATGCCGGGCGTGCTGATCATCGAGGCGATGGCGCAGGCTTCAGCACTGCTGTCATTCAAAAGTATGGGCACCAAGCCGGATGAGAACTCTGTGTACTACTTCGTGGGTATCGACAACGCGCGCTTCAAGCGTCCCGTCAGCCCCGGCGACCAGTTGATCTTCCGTATGGAACTGACCATGAACCGTCGCGGTATGTTCAAGTTCAAGGGCACGGCCGAAGTGGATGGACAGATCGCCGCTGAAGCGGAATTGATTTGCGCGATCAAGGAAAAGTAATGAGCGAATTGCGCCATCCGACTGCGATCATCCATCCGGGTGCGAAACTGGCCGACGATGTCAGCGTTGGCCCTTACACCATCATCGGCGAGCACGTCGAGATCGGTGCCGGCACCACGGTCGGCCCGCATGTGGTAATCAACGGCCACACCACCATCGGCAAGAACAACCGCATCTTCCAGTTCTCCTCGCTGGGCGAGATCCCGCAGGACAAGAAGTATGCGAACGAGCCGACACGGCTGGAGATCGGCGACAACAACATGATCCGTGAGTTCTGCACCTTCAACCTGGGCACTGCACAGGACAAGGGTGTGACGCGCGTCGGCAACAACAACTGGATCATGGCCTATGTGCATCTGGCGCATGATTGCCAGGTCGGCAACAACACCATCTTCGCCAACAATGCGCAGTTGGCGGGGCATGTGATCGTGGACGACTACGCCATATTGGGCGGATTCACCGTGGTGCACCAGTTCGTGCAGATCGGCGCGCATGTCATCACCGGCATGGGCAGTATCCTGTTCCAGGATATCCCAACTTATGTCACCGTGTCCGGCAATCCTGCCGCGCCGCACGGCACCAATTCGGAAGGTCTGAAGCGGCGCGGATTCTCCAGTGCTGCTGTGATGGCGATCAAACGCGCATACAAGACCCTGTACAAATCCAGCATGACACTGGAAGAAGCGAAGGCGGCGCTTGCCACGCAGGCAGCCGAGCATCCCGAGCTACAAGCCATGGTCGAATTCCTCGGACGTACCCAGCGCGGCATCGTCCGATAATCATGATTGAACCTGTCAAGACCATCGCCATCGTGGCGGGTGAGGCATCGGGCGACATGCTGGCCAGCATGCTGATGCAGGCCATCAAGCAAGCCTATCCTGCCGTGCGTTTCATCGGTATCGGCGGCCCCAAGATGCAGGCGGTCGGCATGGAGATCCTGTTTCCTTTGGAAAAGCTTGCGGTGCGCGGTTATGTCGAAGTGCTGCGCCACTACCGCGAGATCGTCGGCATCCGCAGCCAGTTGCGCAAACGCTTCCTCTTGCAAAAACCGGACTTGTTCATCGGCGTGGATGCCCCCGATTTCAATCTCGACCTCGAAATGGCATTGAAGTCGCATGGCATTCCCACCGTGCACTACGTCAGTCCTTCCATCTGGGCGTGGCGCGGCGAGCGCATCAACAAGATCAAGCAGGCCGTCTCGCACATGCTGGCGCTGTTCCCGTTCGAGGCACCTTTGTACGAGCAAGCCGGTGTGCCGGTCACCTACGTTGGTCATCCGTTGGCGGACTTCATGCCCGAGCAACCCAAGCGCGAAGAGATGCGCGAGCAGATGCGCATCCTGCCCAGGACGGCCAAGGTGTTCGCCCTGTTGCCGGGCAGTCGCCAGAGCGAGGTGCGCCAGCTTGCCGAGACATATATTGAGACGGCCAAGCTGATCTGGCAGCAATGTCCCGAAGCGCAATTCCTGGTGCCGCTGGCTACGCGCGAGACGCGCAACATCTTCGAAAAGGTACTGTGGAAGCTGAATGCGCAGGATCTGCCGATGACGCTATTGTTCGGTCACGCGCATGACGCGATGATCGCCGCTGACGGTGTGCTGGTCGCCTCCGGTACCGCCACGCTGGAAGCTGCATTGCTCAAACGTCCCATGGTCATCACCTACAAGATGCCGGCGCTTTCGTGGTGGATGCACAAGCGCAAGATGTATCAGCGCTGGGTCGGTCTGCCCAATATCCTGGCCGGGCGATTCGTGGTGCCCGAAATATTGCAGGACGATGCGACCCCGCAGAATCTGGCGCAGGCATTGCTGAATCTGGTCAATAACAAGGCCGCTGTAGCGGAATTGCAGCAGACCTTCACCGCGATGCATCACACTTTGCGCCAGAATACTGCGCAGAAAGCGGCGGCAGCCATCATGCCGTTCCTGGTGAAAGATGCAGGCTAGTCTGCTCATCTGCGGTGTGGATGAAGCAGGCCGTGGTCCCTTGGCCGGGCCGGTGAGTGCCGCAGCGGTGATCCTCGATCCGGCTCGTCCCATCGTCGGATTGGCTGATTCCAAAAAATTGAGCGAGAAGCAGCGCGACCGTCTGGCCCCAATCATCCGCGCGCAGGCATTGGCCTGGTGCGTGGCCTATGCCGAGCCTGGCGAGATCGATGAGATCAACATCCTGCAAGCGACCTTGCTGGCGATGAAACGTGCCGTGGAAGGTTTGTCGATCCGTCCGCAGCAGGTGCTGGTGGATGGACTGTATTGTCCGGATACCGGCATACCCAGCGAGGCCATCGTCAAGGGTGACAGCAAAGTGGCAGCTATCTCTGCCGCATCCATTCTGGCCAAGACCGCGCGCGACGAGATCATGCTGCGCATGCATGAACGCTATCCGCAATACGGTTTCGATGCACACAAGGGTTATCCTACGGCTGCTCATCTGGCTGCATTGCGTACGCACGGTGTGCTGGACATCCATCGACTATCATTCAAACCGGTGCGAGAAGCGATCGCACCCATTACTCAGGAGAGATCATGCTGACATTTTTGAAATTGTTACATCTTTTTGGCGTTGTCGTTTGGGTCGGCGGGATGTTCTTCGCTTACCTGGTGCTGCGCCCGGTCGCGGCTAACGTTTTGCAACCGCCTGAACGTCTGCGTCTGTGGAACGGCGTGTTCAGCCGCTTCTTCAGCTGGGTATGGCTGTCCATCGGTGCCATCCTGCTCAGCGGCCTGTATCTGATCTACCTGTATGGCGGCATGGGTAATGTGGGCCATTATGTGCATACCATGCTGCTGCTCGGTCTGGTGATGGTGGCTGTCTATGTGTATGTGTTCTTCGGCTGCTTCGTGCCGTTCAGCCTGCATGTCGAGAAGGAGCGCTGGAAGGAAGCGGGTGCCTTGCTGGGCAAGATACGCCAGCTGGTCGCCATCAATCTGTCACTTGGCCTGCTTACACTGGCGGTCGCCACCATAGGCGTTCAATTCGGTTAAGGAGAGAAGTATGCAAAAGATCGTATTCATTCTGATATGCGCCGCGATCGGCATGGCCATCGGCTACGGCATCTTCGGCAAGATCGCCGGTCACTATGTCAGTTTGAACAGTCTGCTCTCGTTCGGCGGCAACGCCTTGCAGAACGCCTGGAGTTCTGTGTCCGGTCTGACCGAGATGCGCAACAAGATCCTGCTGTGCGGCGCAGGCGGTGCGGTGGTGGGATATCTGCTATCTACCAGATTCAGGAAATAGCTTGCCTGCATCACTTGACGTCAGAGATCGATGAAGACCATTTCCTTCCCCGATAGTCCCTACAAGCTACACCTGCCGTTCGATCCGGCAGGCGACCAGCCCACGGCCATCGCGCAACTGGTGGAAGGCATCGAGGATGGTCTGGCCTACCAGACGCTGCTGGGCGTGACCGGCTCCGGCAAGACCTTCACCATCGCCAATGTCATCGCGCGCACCGGGCGGCCGGCCATCGTGATGGCGCCGAACAAGACGCTGGCGGCGCAGCTGTATTCCGAGTTGCGCGATTTCTTCCCCGACAACGCGGTCGAGTATTTCGTCTCCTACTACGACTACTACCAGCCCGAAGCCTATGTGCCGTCGCGCGATGTGTATATCGAGAAGGATTCAAGCATCAACGAGCAGATCGAGCAGATGCGCTTGTCGGCCACCAAGTCGATGCTGGAGCGGCAGGATTGCATCATCGTCGCCACGGTGTCAGCCATCTACGGTATCGGCGACCCGGTTGATTACCACGGCATGATCCTGCACCTGCGCGAGCACGAGAAGATGGCGCAGCGCGATGTGATCCAGCGCCTGGTCGCCATGCAGTACGAGCGCAACGATGTGGATTTCGCGCGCGGAAACTTCCGCGTTCGCGGCGATGTGATCGATATCTTCCCGGCCGAAAGCAGCGAGAATGCGCTGCGCGTGACCTTGTTCGACGACGAGGTGGAATCGCTGGCTCTGTTCGATCCGCTCACCGGTCATATCCAGACCCGTGTGCCGCGTTACACCGTCTATCCTTCCAGTCATTACGTGACGCCGCGCGAGACGACGCTGCGCGCCATAGAGACCATCAAGATCGAACTGGCCGAGCGAATCGCGCACTACCAGAAAGAGAACAAGATGGTGGAGGCGCAGCGTATAGAGCAGCGCACGCGCCACGATCTGGAGATGCTGACCGAGATCGGTTTCACCAAGGGCATCGAGAACTATTCCCGCCACCTGTCCGGGCGCGGCCCGGATGAAGCGCCGCCGACGCTGATGGATTACCTGCCGCCGAACGCGCTGATGATCATCGATGAGAGCCACGTCACCGTGCCGCAGATTGGTGCCATGTACAAAGGCGATCGCGCCAGAAAAGAGAATCTGGTCAACTACGGCTTCCGCCTGCCGTCGGCCATGGACAACCGTCCCTTGCGTTTCGACGAGTTCGAGAAGGTGATGCGCCAGACCATCTTCGTCTCTGCCACACCTTCCACTTATGAAGCCGAACATCAGGGGCAGGTGGTGGAGCAGGTGGTGCGCCCGACCGGGTTGATCGACCCTGTCATCGAAGTACGCCCTGCCACTCATCAGGTGGACGATCTGATGAGTGAAGCCACGGCGCGCATCAAGAATGGCGAGCGCGTGCTGGTCACCACGCTGACCAAACGCATGGCCGAAGACCTCACCGAATACTTCAGCGAGCACGGCATCAAAGTGCGTTATCTGCACTCGGACATCGAGACCGTGGAGCGCGTGGAGATCATTCGCGATCTGCGACTCGGCATGTTCGATGTGCTGGTCGGCATCAACCTGTTGCGCGAAGGACTGGATATTCCGGAGGTGTCGCTGGTCGGTATACTGGATGCTGACAAGGAAGGCTTCCTGCGTTCGGAACGCTCTCTGATACAGACCATTGGTCGCGCGGCACGTCACCTGCATGGCACGGCCATCCTGTATGCCGACCGCATCACCAATTCGATGCGCAAAGCCATCGATGAGACCGACCGGCGCCGCACCAAACAGATCGCCTACAACGAAGCGCACGGCATCACCCCGCAGTCGGTGATCAAGCGCATCAAGGACATCATCGACACCGAATACGATGTCGATGCCGAACGCAAATCGCTGAAGGCCGCGCAGGCAGAAGCGAAGTATCTGTCGATGAGTCAGAAGGAAGTGTCCAAAGAACTGGCGCGACTGGAGAAAGAGATGCTGCAGGCCGCCAAGAATCTGGAATTCGAAAAAGCCGGACAACTGCGCGATCAGCTGAAGAAATTGCGCGAGAGCGTGTTCATATCCCCACTATGAGCTGAATCATGAAAGTTAGCGTCCTGTTCGTTTGCATGGGCAACATCTGTCGCTCCCCGACTGCCGAGGCGGTGTTCCGTCGTTATGTCGAAGCGGAAGGGCTGGCAGATGTCATACACATCGATTCGGCAGGTACGCATGATTACCACATCGGCGAGCCGCCGGATTCGCGCACGCAGCGGGTGGCGCAGCAGCGCGGTTATGATATGAGTGGCTTGCATGGACGGCAGGCCGAGACCGGCGACTTCGCGCGGTTCGATTATGTGCTGGCGATGGATGAGGCGAATCTGGCTATTCTGCAAAGCCTGCGGCCGCGCGATACGCAAATCCATCTGGGTCTTTTTCTTGAGTTCGCTGAACAGCACAAAGAACGCGAAGTCCCCGATCCGTATTTCGGCGGCGCAGACGGCTTCGAGCATGTGCTCGATCTGGTCGAGGATGCCTCGCACGGTTTGTTGAAACATATCCGCACACAACTGGGACGCTGACATGCTGCTGCATTTCGCAAATGAAGCGCAACTGTTGCAGGCCTTGCAGATGTCCATGTTCTGGGGCGCGCTGGTGGTGGTGGTCACGACCGTGCTGATGACGGCATCGCTGCAAGGCACGAAATCCGAGATACGCAATTCAACGGCAGTCATGCTGGGTTGCCTGTTCTATCTCTTGTTCGGCATCCTGACCTACCGGGAACAATACGGCAGTTTCACGGCAGCCGAGGTCGACAGTCAGCACATCACGCTGCAATTTGCCGGACACTATTTCGAGCCGCAGACCTTCGAAGCGGGGCAGGTCGCTGCCATCAAGGCTGACCGTCCGGGCAAGGGGGAGACGCGGCAGTGTTATTTGAACTTAATACTGGTGTCGGGAGAAAGTTACCGCAGCGCACCGGCATCGGACGTCGACTGCGAGGCATACCGGCAGCAGATCGCTACCTTGTTGGGGCGTTAGCGAACGTTCTGAACAAATAAAAACGCCCGGCATGTGCCGGGCGTTTTTATTTGAGGCCAGTTTCGATTAGTTGCCTGAACGTGTCTCCACCTGTTGCAGCGGTTCGCTGTTTTCCATGGTGTAGATCTCACGCGGACGCTGGCGACGACGCGGTGCATGGGCCGTCATTTCCGGTGCCGGTACGGAGACGGAGGCGGCCTTGTTCGGGTCGGTCTCTATCAGCGTCAGGCCAATGCTGCTCAGGTCCGCCACGATCGCTTCCTTGCGGGCAACGACAGGTGCAGGCGCTGGTGCGACAGGCGCAACAGCCGCTGTTGCAGGCTTGTTGGTCGGATGGCACACGATCTCTGTAGGTTTGACCGGACGTGTCATGCCAGCCGGATACGCCACATACTCAGAAGGCTTGACGCGTGCCGGGGTAGCAGCTTGCTGTGCGACCGGTGCTTGTGCCGCCTGCGAGGAAGTCGCGGCATCATTCAGCTCCGGTGTATCCAGTTGCTCACGACGCTCGCGTTCACGGCGACCACCGCGACGACCGCGCTTGCGACCGCCTTCACGTGGCTGGCCATCCTGACCTTGCTGCTCGGGGGCTGCAACTGGTAGGGATTCCAGCACAGGCTTGCTTGCGTCATTTTCCTGACGCGGTGGGCGCGGCTGGCGTTCTTTGCGATTCGGCTGTTGTTCTTTGTCGTTGTTGGCTTGGCGCGGCGCTTCGTCACGTTCGCGGCGAGGCTTCTTGCCGGCTTCGTTGCGTTCGCCTTTTTCAGTGCGATCACCCTTTTCACCACGCTCGCCACCGCGGTCACGGCGCTTGTCGCCGCGTTCGCGACGTCCATTGTTGCGGCTGCCGCTCCTGCGTGTCTCGGCCGCCGGTTTCTCGGGCTCGCTTTCACCGCCCAGTGATTTGATCCAGCCGAACAGGCTGCCGAGCAGCGAGGTTTTCTTCTCCTCGACTTTTTCGGTGTGCTTCGGTGCAGGCTGTGTCGGGGTGATGCTGCGCACGGCGGCTTGCGGGCGCTGTGCGATCTTGCTTTCGGGGGTGGAAGTGACCGGCTTGGTTTCTTCCGGCGCCACGACCTGTTTGTAGCTGGGCTGCATGTGCTCAGGCGTGATGTCGTCCATGCGCAGACGGTCCACCGAGTAGTGCGGTGTCTCCATGTGCGGGTTGGGGATCAGTGTGATGCGCACTTTGAAACGCTGTTCGATGCGGTTGATGTCCGAACGTTTCTCGTTCAGCAGGAAGGTGGCAACATCCACCGGCACTTGCGCGTAGATGGCGGCGCTGCTGTCTTTCATCGCTTCTTCCTGGATGATGCGCAGGATGTTCAAAGCGGAAGATTCCGTACCGCGGATGTGGCCGATACCGTTACAGCGCGGGCAAGTGGAGTGATTGCCTTCTTCCAGGCTGGGGGCCAGACGCTGGCGCGACAGTTCCAGCAGGCCGAAGCGCGAGATCTTCGCGCTCTGGATGCGGGCACGGTCGAAGTGCAGGGCATCGCGCAGACGATCTTCCACCGCGCGCTGGTTCTTGGTCGATTCCATATCGATGAAGTCGATCACGATCAGGCCGCCCAAGTCGCGCAGGCGCAATTGGCGGGCGATCTCGTCGGCGGCTTCCAGATTGGTGTTGAGCGCGGTGGTCTCGATATCGCTGCCGCGCGTGGAGCGTGCGGAGTTGATGTCGATGGCGGTCAGCGCTTCGGTGTGGTCGATCACGATGGCGCCGCCGGAAGGCAGGTTCACCTGGCGTGCATGCGCCGATTCGATCTGGTGTTCGATCTGGAAGCGCGAGAACAGCGGCACGTCATCGTGATAACGCTTGATGCGGTTCACGTGGTCCGGCATCACCGTACCCATGAAAGCCTGTGCCTGTTCGAAGATGTCGTCGGTGTCGACCAGGATCTCGCCGATGTCCGGGTTGAAGTAGTCGCGGATGGCGCGCACCACCAGGCTGCTTTCCAGATAGATCAGGGAAGGGGCCTTCTCTGAGTGCGAAGCGCCTTCGATGGCGTCCCACAGTTGCTTGAGGTAGTTCAGGTCCCATTGCAGTTCCTCGGCGTTGCGGCCGATACCTGCCGTGCGGGCGATGATGCTCATGCCCTTGGGGACGTCGATCTGCGCCAGTGTGTCGCGCAGTTCGTTGCGGTCTTCGCCTTCGATGCGGCGCGATACGCCGCCGCCGTTCGGGTTGTTCGGCATCAACACCACATAACGACCGGCCAGACTGATGTAAGTGGTGAGGGCTGCGCCCTTGTTGCCGCGCTCGTCCTTCTCGACTTGCACCAGCAGTTCCTGGCCTTCTCTCAGCGCTTCCTTGATGCTGGGACGGCTACCGGCGCCCGCTTGGTAATACTGCGGGGCAACTTCTTTGAAGGGGAGGAAGCCGTGGCGGGTGCCACCGTATTCGACGAAGCAGGCTTCGAGGCTGGGCTCGAGGCGGGTGATGACGGCTTTGTAGATGTTGCTCTTGCGTGATTCTTTACCGGCTGTTTCGATATCGAGGTCGACCAGTTTCTGACCGTCTACGATGGCGACGCGGAGTTCTTCCGGCTGCGTCGCATTGAATAGCATGCGTTTCATTATTTTTCTCCCGCGCTCTGACACGGGCAGGACAAAGCTACGCGCTTATAGGCGCGCGAGAAGGTGGATGTTCGAATCGTGTTGCTGACGATGGTCCAAGTGCTTGTTCTCGTTGTTAGTTTGTCTTTGTTTGTATGTCGCCAAACAGGTGGGCAACACACTAAAATCTATTCTGCTTCGTGCTTAGAGCGCGCAAATCAATTACCATCACTGCTTGTCTCCGGTGAGTGAGATTAACCGGGCGGGGCTGCTTCGTAGGCGGCTTGATTGCCTGCCTTGGGTTGGACGGGGAATAAATAAACATCCCGTTTCGACGAAGGCGCACACGCGAGGCGCGGAGTATATTCAATAATGAGCGGTTTAGGCAAAGAATCCGTAACTTGGGTCGAAATAGATGAGGGTGGCGAAGGTCAGCGCATCGACAATTTCCTGTTCAAGCACCTGAAAGGCGTCCCCAAGAGCCATATCTACCGCATCCTGCGCGGTGAAGTCAGGGTCAACAAGAAGCGTATCGACCAGACTTATCGCCTGCAAATGGGCGATGTATTGCGCATCCCGCCCATCCGCGTCGCGGAAAAGCCCGAGGCCGAGTACGTCCCGGCCACCGAATTCCCTATCCTTTATGAGGATGAAGCACTGATCGCCATCAACAAACCGGCCGGGACGGCGGTGCACGGCGGCAGCGGGGTGAGTTTCGGCGTCATCGAGCAGATGCGCAGTGCCCGTCCTCAGGCCAAATTCCTGGAGTTGGTGCACCGGCTGGACCGCGAGACCTCCGGCATATTGCTGATCGCCAAGAAACGTTCGGCGCTGGTCGGCATGCACGAGATCATGCGCGAGGGCAACAGCGACAAGCGCTATTACGCGCTGGTGCTGGGCGACTGGCATAACGCGCGCCAGCATGTGAAGCTGCCGCTGCACAAGTTCGACACCCCGCAGGGCGAGAAGCGGGTGATGGTGCGCGAAGACGGTCAGCAGTCCCATACCATCTTCAACCTGAAAAAGAACTGGCCGGGCTACGCGCTGTTGGAAGCCGAGCTGAAGACCGGGCGCACCCACCAGATCCGTGTGCACCTGTCCCATTTGGGCTTCCCCATCGCGGGCGATGACAAATACGGCGACTTCGCACGCAACAAGGAATTGATGAAGCAGGGGCTTAAGCGCATGTTCCTGCACGCGCACAGCATCAGTTTCAAACACCCGCTGACCGAAGAGTCGCTGACCATCCAGGCGCCTTTGGCCCCCGAACTGCAGAAGTTCCTCGATCGCCTGGATAGGGCACTATGACCCAGCCTGTCCGGTCGGAACGCGCCTTGCTGCTGACGCTGGCGGCCATCCAGTTCAGCCACATCCTTGATTTTATGATCATGATGCCGCTGGGACCGATGCTGATGGTCGAGCTCGGCATCACCACGCACGAGTTCGGCCTGCTGGTCGCATCCTACAGTTTCAGCGCGGCGTTCTCGGGCTTGTTCGCCGCCACCTTCGTCGACCGCTTCGAGCGCAAACGTTTCATGCTGGTCATATTCGTGCTGTTCGGTCTGGCGACATTGGCCTGCGCGATCGCGCCCGGTTATGCCACCTTGCTCATCGCGCGCGGCTTGGCTGGGGCGTTCGGCGGCGTGCTGGGTGCGCTGGTGCAGACCATTGTCGGCGACACCATCCCGTTCGCGCGGCGCGCCAAAGCCAGCGGCACGGTGGCGGCGGCGTTCTCGTTCTCGACCGTGGCGGGGGTGCCGCTTTCCCTGTGGCTGGCCAGTATGTTCCACTGGCGCGCGCCGTTCGTGTTCATCGTGCTGCTGGTGGTGATCTTCCTGTTCATCGCTCAGCGCGTATTGCCCGAACTGCGCCATCACCTGAGCCAAGAGAAACGTGCCCATCCCTTCATCGATCTGTTCGCCGTGATGCGCGACGGTAACCATTGGCGTGCTATGACCTTGTCGGCCATGATCATCTTCTCCGGGTTTACGGTCATCCCCTATATCACGGTGTATGCGGTGAACAACATCGGCATCAGCCAGCACGATATCGCCTACATCTATCTGGCGGGCGGGGCGGCCACCTTGTTCACTGCGCGTGCGATCGGCCACTGGGCGGATGCGGCAGGCAAGGTGCAGGTCTATCGTATCGTCGCGTTCTGCGCGATGCTGCCAATCTTGCTGGTGACGCAGGTGGATCAGGTCTCGCTTGGCCTGTTCCTGGTATTCACTACATTGTTCTTCGTGCTGGTTTCCGGTCGCTTCATCCCGGCCATGGCTATCATCACTTCGGCAGCACAACCTAGGCTGCGCGGCACCTTCATGTCGCTCAACGCCACCGTGCAATCACTGGCGATGGGTCTCGCTGCCACACTTAGCGGCTTCATCATCACGCAGGACGCGAGCGGGCGTATCGTCGGTTATGAGAACGTCGGCTACATCGCCCTCGCTGCCAATCTGCTGGCCATGTGGTACGTCTCGCGCATCGTCATGCACGATGCACATCCCAATCTTCCGGACGTGGTCCCCAAATAAGCTGTAATCTTTTGCTGTAGATTGCCGATAACTTGGGTAATCAAGTTGTGAAAGGAGCAGCGATGCGCTTCACACCCACCATCCTCCCCACGACGGCGACGCCGACGACGCGTGCAGTGAAAGGTTTGACCGATATCCATGCGGTGAAGCCGGTGCATGCGCGCGATCCCGAGTCTTTGTCTGTCGAAACCCATCCTGAAGTACAGAACGAGCATCCGAACATACCGCTCGTGGATCGGCGCATAGCCTGCCGCCGCATCCATAACCAGAAGGTGTTGATCGAATTGCGTTCGGGACTGGATCGCCGCCGCCATAACTTGATGGAAGGCGGGACGGCGGACCACATCGACGAAGAAGCCTGAGGATCTGATCGCACGCCGGCGCAGCCGGCCATGCTGGTCGGGGTGAGAGCTTAGCGCCGTTCCCGGTGCAGGAACACCGTGACTTCCTCGCGGTCGTGATAGAGCTGCTTGGCTTCCAGCCGGTAGCGCAAACCTTTCTTGTTGAGTGCGCTACGGATGGAATCGAGCGCGATGCGTAGTGCTTCCAAGCGTTTCTTCATCGGCAGCTTCAGATTGAATATCGCATTCATGCTGAAGCCGCCGACTATCCATTCCGTCATCAGCGCGGCGACACGCTGTGGTTGTTCCACCATGTCGCATACCAGCCAGTCCACCGGGCGTTGCGGACGGAACTTGAATCCGTCCTGTCGCAGGTGTTTGATGTCGGGATGGGCGGCCGCTGCACCTTTGAGCGGGCCGTTGTCTACGGCGGTGACTTTCAAACCGCGTTGCACCAGCTGCCATGTCCAGCCGCCCGGGGCGGCACCCAGATCGACTGCCGTCATCTTCGGTTTCAGCCACTGTGCCTGTTCCTGTTTGTCCAGAAACACTTCGAATGCCTCGGCCAACTTCAGATAGGAGCGGCTGGGCGCGTCGGCAGACATGCTGACACGGTGGATGCCGTTGAGCGCATCGTTGCTGTTGCGCGGGTCGCTGCTGGCGATCAGGGCACGGTCTTCCGAGGGGAAGAAGATGTGCAGGCGCGGCAGGAGGGGGTCATCCACCAGACGTTCGTTGTCGCGCAGTGCCTGCTCGATCAAAGGCTGGAAGCGTTTGGTGAAGCCGGACAGGGTCTTGCCATCGTTGGTATCGGGCACTTCCAGATATAGCGCGCCGAATCGTTCTGGTGTTTGCGGGAGGGCTTCGAGCAAGGGGCTGAGGCGGTCGCGCTCCGGCAGATCCCGCACTTCGCAATGCAGGCGCAGTAACTGGCGGGCGAAGGCCAATTGCTTGTAGGCCAAGCGCGCTTTGCCTTGCAAAACGAGATAGCCGCTGTTCTCGTCCGCTTCAACGGGTTTGGCTTGCGTCTCTTCGATGCAGTCGCGTTCGAAACCGGGGCGGCAATACACCAGCCAGGCGGGTAAGGTGGGATCGATCATGTGTGGGAGCGCAAGCGCGGTAAGTGGATGTGCCAGCGGATCGCCGCGAGTCGCAGCGATACCGTCACCAGCATGGCGAAAAGGATGGACGGCAGGCGTTCCAGTCCCAGCGTATCAAGCAGGATCAACAGCAGCGCGCCGACCAGCGAGGCGGTGGCGTAGATGTCGGTGCGGAAGATCAGCGGTACTTCGTTGCACAGGATGTCGCGGATGACGCCGCCGAAGACACCGGTGATGACACCCATCAGGGCCGCGATGAACCAGTGCACATGCAGGTTCAGGGCGACTGTGGTGCCGATGACGGTGAACAGCGCAAGGCCGAGTGCGTCCGGCAGCAGGAAGAAGTTCTTCGGAATGGACAGCTTGCGGCCGAGGAAGAAGGTTACCACTGCAGCAGCGATGCCGACCATCACGTAGATCGGGTCATGCACCCAGTACACCGGCAGGCGGCCGAGCAGGACATCACGCACGGTGCCGCCGCCAATGCCCGCGATGACGGCGATCACCGCCACGCCGAACAGGTCGAGGTCGCGGCGGTGCGCTTCCAGGGTGGCGGTGATGGCGCAGACGGCGACAGCGCACAGATCGAGGGTGTGTATCAGACTCATGATGTTAAAGGGCAGGCGGGGGCGCATTATACGAGGTGCGGCATGGCTAAGTGATAGAATCCGCGCCTCATTTTTTGGTGGTGCATGATGGCAAAGCGTTATGAATTGATCGTTTTCGATTGGGACGGCACGGTGATGGACTCCACGGCGGTGATCGCCACGTCTATCCAGTCGGCTTGCCGTGATCTGGATCTGCCGGTGCCGAGCGACGAGGATGCCCGTCATGTGATCGGTATGGGATTGGTCGAGGCTTTGCGGCATGCTGTGCCGACTGCGCCGGAAGCCATGTACGAGCCGCTGGCGGATCGCTATCGCCATTACTTTCTCGCGCAGGATCAAACCATCCCGCTGTTCTCCGGCGCACGCGAGACCATCGCGGAGTTGCACGAAGCCGGCCATGCGCTGGCGGTGGCGACCGGCAAGAGCCGCAAGGGGCTGGATCGGGTGATGGATAGCAGCGGTTTGCGCGCATATTTCCATGCCTCTCGCACTGCGGACGAGACCTTTTCCAAACCACATCCGGCCATGCTGCTGGAACTGATGGATGAGCTGGGCATGCAGCCGGAGCAGGTGCTGATGATCGGCGATACCACGCATGATCTGCAGATGGCGATCAATGCCGGCGTGGATGTCGTGGGCGTGAGCTATGGTGCCCATCCGGAAGCGCAGTTGCGTGCGCTGAATCCGCTGGCGCTACTGGGCGATTTTCATGAATTGCGCGCTTGGCTGAAGGCCAACGCCTGAAACGTTATTCAAGGAGTGCAATATGTCTGAACTGGGTGATAACTGGGAACGCAACGTACTGGAGAAACTGGCGATGTCCGCCATCCAGGAGCAACGACGCACACGCCGCTGGGGGATATTCTTCAAGCTGTTGACCTTCGCCTATCTGTTCTTCCTGTTCGCGATGGTGATGGATCTTGTCGGCGACAGCGGCGACGGTTTGGCCGGTGACAAGCACACGGCTTTGATCGAGGTCAGGGGCGTCATCGCTGCCGACAGCATGGCCAATGCGGACAACCTCATTGGCAGCTTGCAGGATGCCTATCAGGACAAACAAACGGCAGGCATCATCCTGCGTGTGAACAGCCCCGGCGGCAGCCCGGTGCAAGCCGGTCTGGTGAACGACGAGATCAAGCGCCTGCGTGCGCTGCATCCCGACATTCCGCTGCATGTGGTGGTGGAAGACATGTGCGCTTCGGGCGGTTATTTCATCGCGGCGGCAGCGGACAACATCTACGTCAACAAGGCGAGCATCGTCGGCTCCATCGGCGTGCTGATGGACGGCTTCGGTTTCACCGGCACCATGCAGAAGCTGGGCGTGGAGCGCCGCCTGATGACGGCGGGCGAGAACAAGGGCTTCATGGATCCTTTCTCTCCGCGCGATCCGAAACACGAAGCGTTCACCAAGGGTTTGCTGAACGACATCCACCAACAGTTCATCGCCGTGGTGCGCGACGGTCGCGGCAAGCGTCTGAAGGAGACGCCGGAGATGTTCAGCGGCCTGTTCTGGACCGGCGACAAGGCGATTGCGATGGGATTAGCTGACGGCCTCGGCAGCGTGGATTCCGTGGCACGCGACATCATCAAGGCCGAGACGGTGGTCGACTTCACCGCACGCGAGAACATCGCAGACCGTCTGGCGAAGAAGCTGGGTGCCGGGGTGGCGAGCATGTTCCCCGGCTTCGGTGCACAGGGCGAGGGTATGACGCTGCGCTAGTCTGCGCGTGGTCTGTCCAGCAACGGCCTGAGCGGGTGCATCACGTTCTTCAGGATGAGCGGCTGGGCGGCGGCATCCGGATGCAGGTTGTCCGGCAGGAACTGTTCGGGCGGGATGCCGTCCAGCATGAAGGGCAGCAGGGCGATGCGATGTTGCTTCGCGAGTCTGGGAAAAAGGTCGCGGAACTGCCCGGTATAGGCCGGGCCATAGTTGGGCGGCAATTGCATGCCCAGTAACAAAACCTTGGCGCGTGCAGCCTTGGCACGCCTGATGATGTGGTCGAGGTTCTTTTCGGTCTCTGCCAGTGGTGTGCCGCGCAGGCCGTCGTTCGCGCCCAGTTCAACGATCACCACGGCAGGCGTGTGCAGGGCGAGCACCCTGTCGATGCGGCGCAGTCCGCCAGCAGTCGTTTCGCCGCTGATGCTGGCATTGACCACCGTATAGGGCGTGTCCTTCAATTCCTCTTGCAACAGATGTGTCCAACCCGCTTCGCGCGCAATGCCGTAGCCGGCTGATAGACTGTCACCCAACACGAGAATGTTATTGGCGCCCTGTGCGGAGCTGGACAGCGACAAGGCGGCGAATAGCCAAACGAGATTGAGGATGAAGTTCATGGCAACGATTGTGCAAGCAGCAGGGCTCACCAAGCAAGTGTTAAGCGGCGATAGTCCGCTCACTATCCTGCATGACGTCAGTTTTGCGGTGGAAGCAGGCGATAGCCTTGCCATCGTCGGGGCTTCCGGTTCTGGAAAATCCACCTTGCTCGGTCTGCTGGCTGGGCTGGATGTACCGACCAGCGGCAGTGTGTCCCTGAACGGCGCGGACATTTTCGCGCTGGACGAGGATGGTCGCGCACGTTTGCGCGGCGAACTGGCCGGTTTCGTATTCCAGTCCTTTCAGTTGCTGCCCGCGCTGAATGCGCTGGAGAACGTGATGCTGCCGCTGGAACTGGCCGGAGTGAGCGATGCGCGCCAGCGCGCAGAAGCCTCATTGCAACAAGTTGGCCTCACCGCCCGCGCGCACCATCTGCCCAAGCATCTTTCCGGTGGCGAGCAGCAACGGGTGGCACTCGCCCGAGCCTTCGTTTCACAACCCAAGATACTGTTCGCCGATGAACCCACCGGCAACCTCGATGCCGCCACCGGCGCGCAGGTCATCGACCTGATGCTGGAACTGAATCGCGCGCAGGGCACGACCTTGATATTGGTGACGCACGACGAAAAATTGGCTGCGCGCTGCAAGCGGCAATTGCGCCTGGCGGCAGGGGAGGTAGTGCAATGAATCTGCTACGCCTCTCCCTTAATCTGTTGCGGCGCGACTGGCGTGCTGGGGAATGGCGTGTGTTGCTATTGGCACTGGTGCTGGCGGTCGGCAGTTTGGCCACAGTCGGGCTGTTCGCCGACCGTGTGCGGCAGGCGTTGCAGGAGCAGGCGCAGAGTTTGATCGGAGCCGATCTGCGCATCACCTCCACACGCCCGTTCTCTTCCGACTATCGCCAGCAGGCTTTGGCGCGCGGTATGCAGGTGGTTCAGAGCCGGACATTCCCCAGTATGGTGTCGCATGGCGAGCGGGTGTTGCTGAGTGAGTTGCAGGCGGTGGAACGTGGCTATCCCTTGCGCGGCAAGATCGAGATCGACGATGGTGAGTTGCATGTGGCGGAAGCGATCCCGGCTTCCGGCACTGTGTGGGTGGACGAACGCCTGTTGCGGCGTCTCGGGCTGGAAGTCGGTGGCGAAGTAGGTATCGGTGCGCGCCGTTTCGTGGTGGCGGCACGCATAGTGAAGGACATCGACCAGTCCATCGGCTTCGCGAGTTTCGCGCCGCGCGTGCTGATGAACGAGCAAGATCTTCCCGAGACCGGTCTGTTGCAGGAAGGAAGTCGACTCTCCTATCGTTTGATGATTGCGGGCGATGCGAAGCAAGTGGCTGCATTGAAGATCGCGCTGCAAGCGAGATTGTCCGGCAACGAGAAGCTGGAGGATGTGCGCGATGCGCGACCGGAGATTCGCACGGCGTTGGAGCGCGCCGAGAGCTTCCTAGGCTTGGCGGCGCTCACAGCCGCGATCCTGGCCGGTGCTGCGATGGCGTTGGCGGCGCGGCGTTTCGTGTTGCGTCATCTGGATGGTTGTGCGGTGATGCGTTGTCTGGGGGCGCAGCAGGGACAGGTGCTGTGGCTGTTCCTGAACCAATTCATCCTGCTTGGATTGATCGCTGTGCTGCTTGGCAGCTTGCTCGGTTACGGCACGCAAGCGTTACTGGTGGAGAGTATCGCCAGCATGCGCGATGCGAACTTGCCGCAACCAAGCGTGCTGCCGCTGTTGCAGGCGTCGGTGAGCGGTTTCGCCTTACTGCTGGGTTTTGCTTTTCTGCCTTTGTTGCAGTTGCGCAAGGTTTCGCCGTTGCGGGTGCTGCGCCGTGAGCTGGGTGCGCCGGAAGCGAGCGGCTGGCTGGTCTATGGTATGGCGACGCTGGTGTTGGCTAGTCTGTTCCTGTGGCATGCCGGTTCCTTGAAGCTGGGGCTGGCAGTGCTTGGCGGGCTGCTGGCGGGATTGATGCTGTTCGGCTGGCTGGCTTGGCTGATGTTGCACGGTCTGGCACGCAACGTATTCTTCATGCGTTCGCAGTGGCGCCATGCTTTCAACAACCTGTCCCGTCACGGGCGCAGTGCGGCGGTACAGGTGGTGGCGCTGAGCCTGGGTGGCATGGCACTACTGGTGCTGACAATGGTGCGCGGCGATCTGTTGCAGGGCTGGCAGAGCAAGTTGCCGCCCGAGACGCCGAACCGTTTTGTGGTGAACATCCAACCCGACCAAGTCGAAGCGATCCGCGATTTCTTCAAGCAGCAATCATTGCCTGCACCCGAGATGCAGCCGATGGTGCGCGGCAGGCTGGTCGAGATCGGTGGACGCGCCATCAGCGGTGACGATTATCCTGACCCGCGCGCGCGCGGTCTGGTGGAGCGCGAGTTCAACCTTTCCTATATGGCGCAGATGCCGGCCTGGAATGCGTTGGTGAGCGGGAAGTGGTGGGCCGAGGATGGCAAGGAAGAGCTTTCGGTGGAGGAGGGTATCGCCAAGACTTTGGGCATCAAGCTCGGCGATGTGCTCACCTACGATGTGGCGGGCAGTCGTTTTACCGCCAAAGTCACCAGCTTGCGCAAGGTCGAATGGGATTCGATGAAGGTGAACTTCTTCGTCATCACGACGCCGGAATTGCTGGAGGATTACCCATCCAGTTATTTGTCCAGCTTCTATCTGCCGTCTGACAGGGTGCGTGTAGGGGACGAGCTGTCGCGCGAGTTTCCCAATCTATTGTTGATCGATACCGGTGCGGTGATCGCGCAGGTGCGCGGCATCATGGACCAGATCGCGCAGACGGTAAGTGCGGTGTTCCTGTTCACGCTGCTGACCGGATTGGCGGTGTTGTATGCGGCCTTGCTGTCCACGCAGGACGAGCGCAGCCACGAAGCGGCGATCCTGCGTACGCTGGGGGCGGACAGTCGCTATCTGCGTCGTTTGCATCTTTCCGAGTTTGCGGTGCTGGGCGGCTTGAGCGGTTTGTTCGCAGCAGGCGGGGCGGTGTTGCTGGGCTGGGTGCTGGCGCGCTTCGTTTTGGAGATCACTGCCAGCTTCGATCCGTTCATCTGGCTGGTCGGTATCGGCGGGGGCATCTTGATCGTGACGCTGTCCGGCTGGTTGGCGACGCGCAAACTGACACAACAGCCCCCACTCAGGATTCTCGCGGCAGATTAATGACTTGGCGCTTGACGGGGCGCTCAAACTCCCTATAATGCCCGCCTCCCTGAAAAAGGGAGTTTTTAACCTTGCTCCACCGTCCATAGCGTGCCGGGGGGCTTTAATCCACAAGGAGATGTAATGCGACACTACGAAATCGTATTTATCGTGCATCCCGACCAGAGCGAGCAAGTGCCCGCGATGATCGAGCGATATCGCACGTTGGTGACCGGCAAGAGCGGTCACATCCACCGTCTGGAAGACTGGGGCCGCCGTCAACTGGCATACCCGATCCAGAAGATCCACAAAGCACACTACGTGATGATGAACATCGAGTGCGACCAGGAGACCCTGGACGAGCTCGAGCACGCATTCAAGTTCAACGACGCTGTACTGCGCCACCTGACCATCAAGACCAAGGTTGCTGTGACTGAGCCTTCCGTGATGATGAAGGAAGAGAAGTCTCGTTCGTTGACTGACACTGCTACAGCAGCGCCGGCGCCAGCAGCCGAAGCGCCAGCCGCCGCAGCGTAATTTGGATTGAGCAGTAACCGTTGTGTGATCGACGGGGAAGTGATCGAGTCGGAAGGCTTGCGACACACCCCGGCAGGATTGGCGAGATTGGCGTTCAGAATGCGCCATACCTCGATGCAGCAGGAAGCAGGGATGCAGCGCCAAGTACAGTGTGAAGTTCCGGCACTGGCACTGGGTGAAATGGCTCAGAAACTGAGCAGTTTGCAGCTTGGTCAGCGATTAAAGGCTGAAGGTTTTCTGGCGCAGCGCAGTCTGAAGAGTACGCAACTGGTTCTGCATATTGATAACGTTACATTGAAATAGGGGCACATCATGGCTCGTGTATTTAAGAAAAAAGACGACAAGAAGAACAGTTCTTCGCGTCAGCTGTTCAAGCGTCGTAAGTTCTGCCGTTTCACTGCCGAGAAGATCGCGGAAGTGGATTACAAGGACATCAACATCCTCAAGGAATTCGTTTCCGAGAATGGCAAGCTGATCCCGGCACGTATCACCGGCACCAAGGCGCGTTATCAGCGTCAGTTGAGCACAGCAGTGAAGCGTGCACGCTTCCTGGCGCTGTTGCCTTACACCGATTTGCACTAAGGAGTAGACCATGCAAGTTATTCTGATGGAAAAAGTGGTCAACCTCGGCCAACTGGGCGATGTGGTCAAAGTGAAGAACGGTTTCGCGCGCAACTTCCTGATCCCGCAAGGCAAGGCCAAGCGTGCGACGGAAAGCAACGTGGCGGATTTCGCTGCACGACGTGCCGAGCTGGAGGCTGGTGAAGCTGCCAAACTGGCCGATGCGCAAGCACGCGGCGAGAAGCTGGTCGGTCTGACCATTCAAATGGTGCAGAAGGCTGGCGTTGACGGCAAGCTGTTCGGTTCCGTGACCAACGCTGACATCGCTGCAGCACTGGTTGCCGAAGGCCACAAGGTCGAGAAGAGCCAAGTGCGTATGCCCGTAGGTCACCTGAAACAGATCGGCGACCATGTGGTGAGCATCGCGCTGCATCCCGATGTGGTGGTTGACGTGACCGTTTCGGTGCTTGGCGAACAGTAATACCGTTCGATCAGGTAGTTACAAGAAAGGACTGGCGACAGTCCTTTTTTGTTGTCTGAAAAGTGTAGAATCTCCCTCCCGTTATTTGTCACCCAGCCATGCAGAATTTTTCAGCTCCCGTCGCCGATGCCCAGCTAGAAGCGCTGAAGCTCCCGCCTCACTCTGTTGAAGCGGAGCAGTCGGTGTTGGGCGGCATCCTGCTCGATACCAGTGCCTGGGATAAAGTCACCGACCTGTTGAATGAAACGGATTTCTACCGATCTGAACATCGTTCGATCTGGCGTCATATCGGTCGTCTGAACGAGCAGGCGCGCCCGGTCGATGTGATCACGCTGGCCGAGTCGCTGGAGAGTAACGGCGAACTGGAGAAAGCGGGCGGCCTGAGTTATCTGGGATCACTGGCGCAGAACGTGCCTTCAGCTGCCAACATCCGCCGCTATGCCGAGATCGTCCGCGAGCGCGCCATCATGCGCAAGCTGGTGGAAGTCGGCAGTGAGATCGCAACCAGTGCCTATAATCCGAGCGGGCGCGATGCCGGCCAATTGCTGGACGAGGCCGAGAGCAAAGTCATGCAGATAGCGGAGCAGGGCGAGCGAGGCAAACAAGGATTCATTGCGATCCCGCCCCTGCTGACCCAAGTGGTCGAGCGTATCGAGACTTTGTATGGACGCGACGACGCCAGCGAGGTGACGGGTGTTTCAACCGGCTTTACGGATCTGGATAGCAAGACTTCCGGCCTGCAACCCGGCGACCTCATCATCGTGGCGGGACGCCCGAGTATGGGTAAGACCGCGTTCTCCATCAATATCGCCGAGACAGTGGCTCTGGAAGGCAAGCCGGTCGCCATCTTCAGTATGGAAATGGGCGGTGCCCAGTTGGCGATGCGTATGATCGGTTCAGTGGGGCGGCTCAATCAGCATACTTTGCGCACGGGCCGTCTGGAAGATGAAGACTGGTCGCGCATGACGCATGCGTTGGGTCTGCTCAACGACGCCCCCATTTTCATCGACGAGACACCTGGTTTGAATGCGTTGGAATTGCGTTCCCGCGCACGTCGCTTGCATAGGCAGAATGATGGTTTGGGTCTGGTGGTGATCGACTATATTCAGTTGATGTCGTCTCCTGCAGGCAAGGGGAGCGAGAACCGCGCCACGGAGATCTCCGAGATATCGCGCTCGCTGAAATCGCTGGCCAAGGAATTGCATGTGCCTGTGATTGCGCTGTCCCAGCTCAATCGTAGTCTGGAGCAGCGTCCGAACAAGCGCCCGGTCATGTCTGACCTGCGCGAGTCTGGTGCTATCGAGCAGGATGCCGATCTGATCCTGTTCATCTATCGTGACGAGGTCTATAACCCGGACACGCCGGACAAAGGCAAAGCCGAGATCATCATCGGCAAGCAACGTAACGGCCCGATCGGTTCGGTCAACCTGACTTTCCGTGGTGAATTCACCCGATTCGAGAACTACGCGCCTGCCCAGTATTGATCTGTCGCACGAATCGGTAGCGGGTGGCCAAGTGCAAGGTAGTGTCGCTGCGAACGAAAAAATTCGCGATTCTATGCATAATTCATTTGCGCGTTTGCGCGGTTCGGTTACAATGCGCGTCCTTTTACAGGCGCGTAGCTCAGCTGGTTAGAGCACCACCTTGACATGGTGGGGGTCGTTGGTTCGAGTCCAATCGCGCCTACCAATTCAAAGACTTACGAGTGCAAGATTTCGGAAGTCCGGCCACATAAGGCCATATATGGCAACAAACGGCCATATCAGGCCATAGTTTAGGCCATAGCTGATTCGGCAGTTTTGAACGGCTTGGCGTTGTTGGCGAATTGGGCAATGTAACTGGGCGATAGATGGGCGTACTTCATCACCATCCGCATATCGCTCCACCCCCCAAGTTTCTGCAGAACCTCCAACGGAGTCCCGGACATGGCATGCCAGCTCGCAAAGGTGTGTCGGAAGTCGTGCCACCTGAAGTTCGATTCAAACTTCCTTTCATCACCTTCCCCCACCCATTCGCCAAGCCCAGCTCGTTCGCGAGCCTTGTTCCAGGCTGTCTTGATCTTGCCGATTGGACGCCCGGCAGCACGTCCCTTGCCCTTGTATGGGAACACCCATTCCTCGTGCTGGCCAATCTGCCCGCGCAACACGTCCAAGGCCTCGTCTGAGAGAGGGATGCCGATTGGTTTGTTGGATTTGCTATCTTCTGGTTGCACCCATGCGATTCGTCGCTGGATATCTATGCGCGACCATGAAAGGAAGAACACATTCTTCTGACGCAACCCGGTTGCGATAGAGAATCGCGCAGGCGCTTTTAGGTGAGGAGGAAGTGCCGCATAGAGACGTTTCCACTCTGCTTCAGTAAGGAAGCGAAATCCCTGCGCCTTCTGTTTCCTTGCAGGCAGGATGGCTGGTTTATCGATCCATCCTGATGATTTGGCAAGATTCAGAATGGCATTGATGATGCTGCGGTACCGGTTGTAGGTGCCAGGCGACTTGCCTTTTAACGCTTCCGAAAATGACTCTACGGTGCAGGATTCCAGCGGCCTATCGTCGTAGTTAAGCGCATGCAGTGAATAGACATCTGACTTGCTTCTTGGGGCAGCCTGAAGCCATGCTGCACAGGCATCTAGCCATGATTTGCCCTCGCGCTTTTGCTGCCAGAGATCAGCTTTAACTTGGTCGTGGATCTTTTGGGCGTGTGCCCGATTACTTGTGCCACAAGATCTGCGAATGCGTTCGCCTTGGTGACGGATGTAGAGATAGTACGTGTCGCCGACTTTGTAGAGCGACATAATGGTCGATCCTCGTTAGTTTTTCCATATTGTCCTCGCAGATAATCCAGCAAGTCAATTTCAATAAAGACCCAAGCGCGCCCAATCTTTGCTGCAGGGACTTCGCCTGATGCCGCCAATCCCCGCAGCGTGTCGGGATGGCAATGCAGTAATGATGCTGCTTGGTCGATGTTAAGCGTAGTTGTCATCTGCGCCACCAGAATAAATTCGATGCCCGAAAGTGTAGAGCACTAAACCCATTAAGGTCAAGAAGTCTAAACCCGAAGAGCGAAATTAAGTAGATTTTCCAGAATTTCTAGCGAGTCGATCGGCTTGTCGGTCCAGACTTCTGGACGTGGCGGCCAAGCTGGTGGCGGTTGCCCGGATGAGTTCAAGCACGTCATTTGATGTGTCGAAAGGCTGCCAATCTTCGGGCGGTGTATGGCCGGATACCACCAAAGGATCTTCCATCATGCGCGTGCGGAAATCCTCATATGCCGCCTGAGCCAATCTCTTGGCGCGTCTGTTGATGCGCGCAATCTGGCTATTGGTGAACTGTGGCTGAATGGGAGTGTTCGCCATGATGGCTATCCTGGGCTGGTTGGTTTTCACCGTCACTGGTTGGAATGAGGAGGGTGGCAATACGGGTTGACAGACCGGAACCAAGGAACCGGCAGAGCTTTCGCTCTCCCACACTGCCACCCAATAGGGGGCGTGTTTACGGACATAAAAAAGCCGCGGTGCAGGCGGCTGATCCGCTTGGTTCCGAGCTGTCAAACTCGACCGGCAATTTGTGCTGGCCCGCGCAGTATGCCTATCAGCGAATTTCGTGTCAAAAGTGGAAGGGATCTATCAGGCAACCAATTTGAGGGTAATTTTGGCGGTAACTCTGATTGCAGTTTTGCTTGCTAGGTAGCTGTGTGCGAGCAGCACAGAGAATAGCTTCAGTTGAATTTGAAGCTGAATAACGTTATTGAGTCGCCTGCTTTCTTTGGGTTTGGGGAGCGCCACTATCTCCGTCTGGTTCAGCGAGCGGAGTAATGATTTTGACGGCATCTTTCCGACGGCTTTCGCTCATTGCCTCCATGATCTTCATTGCCTGGCGAATACTTGGATCAAGCTTTATAGGGCCATCTCCAAGCATCATCCAGCGAGCACTAAACCCAGTGGTTTCCTCAAGCTTGTATGCATAACGGGGGGCGAAAGACTTAATCAGCCCAGACTGGAGCTGATTCGCAACTGACTTGGACATCCCGCAAAGCTTGCCGAACTCGGTGTCCTCATCGATTCCGAGCTCTTGTTTGACGATGGCAATGCGCTCGGGGATTGTTGTTTTCATGTTTAGACATTAAAACAATTCAAGTTTAGAAGGCTTGACTGCCTGAGGTTTAGTGTTCTACACTTAAAAACATGGACAGCAAGGAACTCAAAAAACATCGGGCTCTGATCAAGCAGATAGGCACCGTGCCCCTCATGGCGATGTTCGACATCAGCAAGGGGGCGATATCTCAATGGCGCAGCAACGGCATTCCAAAGGCTCGCCTGATGTACCTGGAATTGAGCCACCCAGAGTTGTTTTCTGATTCCCCTAAGTCCAAATCGTCAAAACAGCCACGCAAGGAAACACAATGAGTGGCAGCAATACTAGTTTGAACGCGCGCAAATCAGGTGACGGTTGTTTGCTCAGGTGTCTCCTTCACACGTTATCTGAGTCGCTGCGAGGGGTATGGGTGCCCCGGGCAGTAACACTGCTGCGCGTTCCCCTTTCTTGGTTCGCTCGAAATACACAGAGCGAATCACAACCTCAAGACTACAACAAATCATCTCACTGGGTGCTGGTCGCCTCACCATCGGAGAATCAACGATGAGGCAAAGGACCATCAGTGACGACTTCTGGCGCGACTCCCAAATATGGGGATTGAGCCAAGAGGATACTGCGACCCTGCTGTATCTACTCACCAGCCCATCCTCCAACATCATCGGTTGCTACCGCGTGGTGTGGCGGATAGCTGCCGCAGAGATGGGCTGGACCGCCGATCAAATGCTTGTTGTGCTCAAGCGCCTGCAGGAGAAAGACCTTATCGAATACACAGATTCAGGCTGGGTCTGGGTGAAGATCTGGTGGCGGCATAACTCCACGGCTGTTGCCCTGAATCCCAAGTCGAAGCTCATCAAGCACGCACGGAAACAATTTTCCGACATCCCAAGGGATTGGCTGATTGAGTTTGGGAAGAGCCTGGAAGCGCTTGGGATCAACACGCGCGAAATCGGGTATCCATGCCCCATCAAGGCGGCACCAGATGCCGCTCCCGATGCCCCATCAGATGCGGCACCAGATGCCCCACCGCATGCCCCATCAGATGCCCCATCGGAAAACGTGCAAACCCATCAACAACGGGGTTTGGATGCCCCATCAGATGCGGCACCAGATGCCACAGGGGATGGGGCCGGGGGTAACAGGTATCTGGTATCTGGTAACACCACCACCACAAGCTCCTCCTCCCAAGATGGCAAACCCGTGGTGGTGGTGCCAGATTTATTTTTTCCACCCCCAACCCCCCAACCCGAGCGCGACTCGATCCAGGCGGTGTTGGTCAGCAGCGGTGTCGCCGAGGAATTTTGGCAGATGCTCGTCGATGAGCTGTACGGCGCTCGCATGCATCGAGAAATCAGCAATCCGGTGGGCTACATCCGCGGGATGGCCGAACGGGCGATCAGCGGCACCTTTACCCCGGAACGCGGCATCAATGTGGCGAAGAAGCGGGAAGAGGCTGCCGCTCAAGCAAGGCACGACGAGGCGCAAAACAAGGCGTTTCTGGACGGCCACCGACCAACAGACGAGGTACTGAGCCGCCTACCAGCTCGCACAAGTGCTTTCTTGGAAAAGATGACGGGAGGACATTCGAAATGAGCACCACCAATTCCTTGCAAAAGGACATCGTGACGCTGAATCGGCGATTCCTGTTGGTTGTCCAGCAGATGGCCAACGCAAAGCATCCTCTCTTGGCCCCCTGTGTTCCTAGCTGGCTGATGCAGAAGGTGCGCAACATGACGCTTGAGGAGATCGATGCACTTGCAGAAGACATGATCGCACCTTGCTTCCATCTGAATCTTCAGGAGGGGCACTTCGACCAGATGAAAGAGATTCCTCAAGGATCTCGACGCAAGGCGTACTTGGCCAATGTGGTCGCTACTCACTCGGCTTCCCATGCTTAACGAAACCATTGCACAAACGCAGGCCTTTGCCACGACCCTGATCAGGGATGGCATGCGCATCGCGCTTGTGCACTCCATTACCGGAATTGCCCGGCACCATCTGCTGGATTTGCGCAAATCGATACATGGGGACGATGCGCCGATGCAGGGGCGGATGCCGAACGACACCATGGCGTACATCAAGAGCGGCCAGTCCACTGTTGCTCTCGCGACGGTGGTTGCGGTGTACGTTGGGGCAGAGAAAAAACACAAGTCGCCGGTTGAAGCGTTTATGGACGCATGGGCGGTGGCAAAGCTGTTTGCAGATGGCGCGACTCCGTTGGATATCAATGCCGCTTGGTATGCGGTGCGCGATGTCAAAGCCGGCCTGATTACATGGGCCTACTGCAAGAACTGCAAGGCAGGGTATCTACTCGATACCAAGCAAACAAAAAAAACAGACATCTGTCCTTACTGCGGCGCTCAGAAACAAAAGCAGATCGAGGTGGCCCAGTGAGCGCGCTCAACTCTTTCAGACTGCTGGCCATAGCCATGTGCTTCTTCAGCGCTGGCGCATTCGCAGACGATCCAATGTGCTTCGAGAAGGCCTCCGCGCGTTATGGGGTGCCAGCAGAACTGCTACGGGCAATCTCTCATGTGGAATCGCGTGGCAATCCTCACGCGAGAAACGAAAACAAGAACGGCTCAACCGACATCGGCCATATGCAGATCAATTCGTCCTGGCTGCCGACTCTCTCCAAGTATGGGATTTCCAAAGCTCAATTGATTGAGGCATGCACCAACACATTTGTTGGTGCATGGATCTTGGCCGACAACATTTTCCGCATGGGATATCGGTGGGAAGCCATCGGCGCATACAACGCAAGGAACCCAGCCAAGGCCGCCCGCTATGCAAGGAAGGTGGCTTCGGCATTGCATGCACAAACCAGACAAACAGGGGCTCTGAAGTGAACTGCCGGCACATATCAATTCCAATGCTCATTGTCGCGCTTTCGGGGTGCGCAAGTAGCCTCGAAACCATTACCCAAGCAGAACCAGCACGCATTGGGTATCTGGACGGGAAGTTCAGGGTGTGTCGGGAAGACTGTCCGGTTCCCACACCCAAAGAGTTGGACGATTCAACTCCAATGGAACACATGGTCGCCGAGATGGTTAAGAAGTCTATGAGCGCGCCTACCCCTCCAACTATCGATGCTCAGAAAGTGCAAGGCGTTTCGGAAAAGCGCACTGAGCCAACAGCCACAGCTCAGCAGTATGAGGTCTATTTCGACTTTGGCATGAGTCGGCCCAACGCAGAGGGTGAAAAAGAGCTCAGAAGATTCGAGGAGAGTATTCGAGGGTTGAATGACCTGAGGATCGAGCTTATCGGCAGAACAGACGACATCGGAACAAGCAAATTCAATCGACGGCTTGCAAGAAAGCGGGCCTTAAACATTGCCGACTGGATCAAAGCGCACGGCATCAAGGCGCGGATCGCACTTTCCACCAAAGCCGAGTGTTGCCGCGCAGCGCCGTATGACAAGCGCGAGCCGACCTTCAAAGAAAAAAGAAGGGTAACGATCATTTCTCGGCAGATAGGGGAGGGGCAAATGAACAAGTGAAAACCGCTCCTGGTAATACCAAATTTTCTAACCACACAAGGAATCACACGATGAAATCGCAACAACTGAAAAAGCAACTTCTTCTGGCGCTGGCCATGCTCGTTCCGTTCTCCGCATTCGCGGGCACGACCGGCGTCGAGTTCTTGGCTCTCTACAACTGGGTCATGGGTATCGCCGGTGGCTATGCAGCACGCGCAATCTCCATTGCGGCAATTGTGGTTGGTGCCCTCATGTCGCTGGGCCGCGGTAGTCCGATGCCGATTCTCTCTGGTATCGGATTCGCTGTGTTCCTGGCATACCTGCCGGGCGTGGTCAACGGCCTGCTGACCGCAACGATCTAACTGCACTCGAACACCACCAGATTACCAGTCTGGTGGTCGAGACAAATCTGAAAAGGAGAACCGCAATGCTGTCAAACAAGGACTACATCAAGAACCTCATCATCGCTGGCATATTCATCGCGCTCGGGCTTTTTCTTCCCAGTTCGACGATAACCGACCAAGCCGCATTCACAGCAAACATTACCGGAATTTCTACGGGGATCGGCATCGGCTGGCTCATCAAGACGGTCTTTGAGCAAAAGCCGGTAAAGCAGGAAAAGCAAGAAGCATAAGGGGCTCGGCAAAATGGAACCTGGTTACATTCCTCGAACACTTGACCACCAAGAGAAGTTCTTCTTCTGGGAAGCGGACCAATTCATTCTTGCCGTGCTGATTATCGGTCTTGGCGTGTCACTCGGAATGATGCTATCCGGAATCATCGGCGGAGGGCTGGTGGCTTATGCCTACGGGCGGCTGAAGTCTGGAAAACATCCCAAATTCGCCGCCCATCTTATGTACTGGTGGCTGCCAAGCGCCATATCTACCAAGACCCAGATAACGCCACCATCTGATTGTCGTTATTACCTAGGCTAACCATGACACCTAATCACTTCGCTTCGACGCATCAAAAGAAGGCCGCCGAGATTTCATTCCTGCGGCTGGTTGTGGGCGGGCTGCTCGTTTTGAGCATCGTGGAGGGATTCCTGATCTCCAAAACACTCGGCATGGAAAAGATTGTCGTCACTCCACCTCACATCGAGAAGAGCTTCTGGGTGTCAGCTGAAGGTGTATCGAAGAGCTATCTTGAGCAGATGGCTTACTGGTATGCAGGGCTGGCGCTGACCGCAACCAGATCGACCGGCGAATACCAGAAAAAACTATTCCTGCAATACGCAAGCCCGCAGAAAGCCGGGCAGCTTGCAACTGAAATGACGGCCCGGTTGGAGTTCATGGAAAAGAACTCAGCATCGACGCTGCTCACTGTGCGCGCAGTCAAGGCGGATGAAAAACTCATGCGCGTGGCTATATACGGCGACATTGAGACATACGTGCAAGACAAAAGAATATCCATCAAGCAAGTGATTTATGTGATCGCCTTCCAGAATCTGAACGGAAGAATTTTTGTTACTGAGTTCAAGGAAACAAATGAAAAAGATATTTTTGGTATCGGCGCTACTCCTCAATAGCCTACAGGTTCAAGCGGCCCAAATGGTGTTCCAAGGGTCACCAACAGATGCTACGACCGCGCTGGTCTCTCGGCACGAGCCGAATCTGATCACGGTCGATGGGAAAAAGATTCGGCGCATCCACGGTGCGCAGGGATTGTTCACCATCACCCCAGAACCTGACACCGGCTCGGCCTGGCTCAAGCCAACGTCTGACAAGCCGATGATGAGTGCCTACATCACGGATGAAGATGGGCAGCACTACAAGCTGCTGCTGAAGGTCGAGGACATTCCGGCAGAAACGATCATCGTTCGTGGCAGAGGACTGAGAGGTTCCGCCATCCTTCCGAGTGGGAAGAACGAACCGAGGAACGACGACATCATCAATGCCACCGTTGCCTTGTTCAATGGCCATGGTGATCGCAAGAGCGAGGCCATCCTACTATGGAAAGGCACGCGATTCGAGCTCGTTCGAACCATCGATCTGCGCGGCTTGCGCGGCGAAGCCTATGTTCTGACCAACACATCCGACAAGCGAATCATCATGGATGAGCGTGAGTTCTATCGTACTGGAGTGCAGTCAGTGACAGTTGAGAAGCTGACGCTGGAGGCCGGACAGTCAACTCGCGTCATCGTCATCAGCGAGGCTGAATAATGTCAATTTCCGAAAAGCTGGCCAGCATGAGCCCCAAGAATCGGCAGTATCTGCTATTGGGCGGTGCTGCTTCGGCCATATTGATCCTTTCATTCTTTTCGGCATCCTTGATGGGTGATCCTGCGCCACAAGTGGCCACGTCCACCAGTCAGCAGGACGCGGAACCCACCAACATCGCGACACCCGGAGCAGCCGCCGATCCAAAGGATATCTGGATGGAGCAGTCATCGGCGCAAATGCAGCAAATGAATGAGGTCATCAAAGGGCTGAAGGAACAGATGGCCACCATGGAATCGCCAAAGCCTGAAGCTGGCGCGACCACGGAATCGCTGCTGCCGCCGCTACCGCCGCTGGTCCAGCCCCCGCAGCCCCAAGCGACATCCGTGCCCGAGATAGAACCTATTCCTCAAGAGCCGCCACGCGAGCCTGGAATCGCTTCCTTCGAAGTAAGCCTAGCGCCGGTGCAGACCAAGGAAGACACACAAGACACGAACATGGGTTACATCCCAGCCGGAACATTCGTTCGTGTCGCACTGCTGGGTGGACTGGATGCGCCGACCGGCGGGCAGGCGCAGAACAACCCTCATCCCATCCTGATGCGTGCACAAGACAACGCCTTTCTGCCGAACAGGTATCGGTTTGAAGTCAAGGAATGCTTCGTGCTCGCATCGGCCTATGGCGATATCAGTTCTGAGCGCGCGATCGCACGGCTCGAGAACATCTCATGCATCCGTAATGACGGTACGGCAGTAGATGTAAACGTGAAGGGATACGTGGTCGGCGAAGACGGAAAAGCTGGTATGCGCGGTCGCCTCATCAGTAAACAAGGCCAAGTCTTGGCAAATGCACTTCTTGCTGGAATCGGTTCCGGCATAGGTCAAGCCTTCCAGTCGGGCGCAACGACGCAATCGGTGAGCGCACTTGGTTCAACATCAACCGTCAATTCAGGACAGCAACTTCAAAACGGAATCGGCAACGGTGTGGGTAAGGCGCTGGATCGCTTGAGCCAATACTACATCGGACTGGCCGAGAAGCTGTTTCCCATTATTGAAATTGATGCCGGCCGAACTGTGGAAGTGGTCTTTACGCGAGGCTTTTCTTTGGAGAGAAACAAGCAGGATTCAACAGGGACATATAGCGATTTGTGGAAGAGAGCAAGAAGCGTGATGGGCGATGCTGTGCCTATGAATGATGTCAACCCGACCAATCCATAAGAAGGAATACCAATGAAATCGAGTTTGAAAATTCTCGCAATTATGCTGACAGTGCTTGCAACAACCTCCCATGCTGAGCAGAGTGAATCAAATCTGGAAACAATCGGCAACAAGCTGCGTGCCCTCTATCCTGCAACCCAGTTCAACGAAATTCGGCCATCTCAGTTTGATGGGATATATGAGGTGGTGATGGGGAAGAATGTCGGCTACACAGACAGCGAAGGCCGATATTTCCTGTTTGGTCACGTGTTCGACATGCAGACGCGACAGGACCTGACGCAGCAACGCATCGATGAGCTGAACAAGGTGAACTTCTCCGAGTTGCCCCTGAAGGACGCGATCAAAGAGGTGCGCGGCAAGGGGCAGCGCAAACTGGTTGTGTTCTCTGACCCGGACTGTCCTTTCTGCAAGAAGTTGGAGCGCGAGTTGCCCCAGCTGGATAACGTCACGATCTACACATTCCCGCTACCACTCGAAGGATTGCATCCGGATGCGCCTCGAAAAGCAAAATCGATCTGGTGTTCAGGCAAGAGGCAGGCAGCCTGGCATGACTATCTGGTGAGCGACAAGCAGCCGACCGCGAACACGGACTGCGCCAACCCGATTGACCGAAACATTCAGCTGGGACAGAAGCTGGGCATCAACGGCACGCCGACCCTAGTGGCAGAAGATGGCCGTGTCATGCCTGGCGCAGCTTCTGCCGCTCAAATCGAAAACTGGTTGAACCAAAAAGGGAGTAACTGATGCGCAAATTCCTACCACTCGTCTGCTTGTTGATGGCCGGATGCGCCGGAATCGACAGCGAGAGCCACTTCAAGTGCAAGGCACCGGAAGGAATCGGGTGCTCATCGTTGTCCGGCACCTATGCCAATGCGATCGAAGATAACTTGCCCGGCTCACCTGTCACGAAGTCAGCCACCTACGATAGCGGCGAAGAAAAGGAGCGCTCCATTACCGGAGTTGCCCCGAGCACCGGCATGCCAGTCTTGAGCGAACCTGTTGTGCTGCGCATCTGGGTCGCCCCTTGGGAGGATAGCCGGAAGGTATTGCACGATCAGGCATATCTGTATGCGGTCGTCGATCCTGGACACTGGCAAATCGAGCACAACAAAAAACGCATATCTGAACAGTATCGCGTGCTTACCCCGGTGCTGCGAAAAGAGAGCTCCCCCCAAGAGCCCAGATCTCGGCCCCAGTCCTTTCAACCGACCGGCACCGAATCTCAACAGCCCAATGGGGTGAACTAAAGTGTCTTTCGTCAAAACACTCAAAGAGATCTTTCTTCACGAAAGATACGGCCGGCCGGATGCGATACCGTTGAATTTGATTCAGCAGTTCGCCAGTTTCCCGAAGCTTACTGGAATCCTTCCATACTACGGCTGGCTGGAGAACGAGCGCATGTTCATTCTGGACCAAGGTGGTTTTGGCGAGAAAGAGCAGTTCTCCATTGGATTCTCCATCGAGATCGATCCTCAGACCGGCGCGACGGACGAGATGGAGAAGATCCTGACAGGACTCTTTGACTCCTGCATGCCTGACGCCGGCATTCAGATATCGCTCTACGCCTCGCCAGACATTCGGCCAATGCTTGAGCGGCAGGCCGCTACGGTCAAAGTTGCAGAGCTGGCCGAGATCGCAAGCCGCCGCAGCAAGTTCTATATGGGTGGTACAGCAAAATCCCTTTTCAACAACCGCACCTACCTGTTGCGCAACTACAGGTGCGTTGTATCCGTTGCCTTGCCTCTATCCCCATTCGAGCAGGGAGATATTGAAAGCGCAATCAGGGTGCGGGAGAGCATCCACGCAACCCTGCGATCCGCTTACCTCGGGGGATTCGACTGGACGCCCGATCACCTGCTTGAGTTCGTAGGTGACTTCTTCGATCACGAGCGCGTGTTCACGCCGGAGAGGCGAGGGGAGTTGGACGTTAGCTACAACCCTGAACGGATACTCCGAGAGCAACTGTCGAACCGGGAGATTGCATCTTGCGTGAGTGATGACGGGATTCGTTTCAGCAAGAGCGGCAGCAGTGAGACCGTCATGCAATTGTTCTCAGTCAAGAATTACCCAAAGTATTGCCGGCTCAGCCACATGGGAAGCCTGATCGGTGACCAATACCAAGCGGCTCTGTCGATGCCATGCCCGTTCCTTATCACCATGGGCGCGATTGTTCAGGACCATGAGTCAGCCCGAACATATGCCCAGATCAAGTCTGCACGTGCCACGCAAAGCGCTTCGTCGTACATGGCTCACTTCCAGCCTGAGTTGCACGATAAAAAGCGCGACTGGGGCGTTGTGGTCAATGCCTTCGATAACGGCAAGGGTACTGTACGGCTCTATCACCAATTGCTGTTGCTCACCACCAAAGAAGATGCCTCTCGTGCAGAGTATGCGGCTCGATCTGTTTGGAGAGCGCGAGGCTTCGACCTGTCGCGAGACTATTATTTGCAACACCAAGCGTTTGCCGCATCGATGCCCATGACGCTGGGCAGGCCACTGCAAGCCGACCTGAAAGCGTTTGGAAGGGCTTATACCAAGACTCTCGACAATGCCGTGATGACTTCCCCGCTGATCGGCGAATGGAAGGGCACAAAGAATCCTCTGATCACCCTGTTTGGTCGACGCGGCCAGCCGATGGGGTTTGACCTCTTTGACAACACTGGCGGCAACTACAACTTTGCCGTTGCTGCTTTGTCTGGCTCGGGTAAATCCGTGTTCGTGAATGAAATGGCCTACCGGTACCGCGCCGCCAATACCAAGGTGTGGATCATCGACGTGGGCCGCTCATACAAGAACCTGTGTGAGCTGATGGACGGTGAGTTCATCGAGTTCGCCGATGAGCGTCAGAATTCGCTCTGCCTCAACCCTTTCTCCATGGTGCAGGACATCAACAACGACATGGAGATGTTGCTTCCCCTGCTCGCAGAAATGGCCAGCCCACGTGAGCCATTGAACAACTACTGCTACTCGGCGCTGGCCAGTGCGATCAAGCAGGTGTGGGAAGTCAGCGGCCCAAAATCAACGATCACGAGCATCTACGACTTGCTCCGAACCGGAAAGCTAAACGAGGATTCCGAAAGGGAGCAGGAGCTCACAAAGATGGCCATCGCCCTTGAGCCATTCACCAAGTATGGCGCTTACGCCAGCTACTTTGAGGGGGAGGCCAATATCCAGTTCACGAAGGACTTCGTGGTTCTTGAGTTGGAAGAGTTGAAGAGCAAGAAAGACCTTCAGGCCGTGGTGATGCAAATCATCATGTACCGCATCACCCAGGAAATGTACCTCGACCGCTCGCGCCGAAAGATCGTAATCATCGACGAAGCATGGGACCTGATGGGTAGCGGTAGCAGTGGGCACTTCATTGAGGCTGGATATCGACGTGCACGGAAGTACGGCGGTGCATTCGGCACGATCACGCAGTCCATCGAGGACTACTACAAGTCCGAATCGACCAAGGCCGCCATCAACAATGCCGACTGGCTGTTCCTGCTACGCCAGAAGCCGGAGAACATCGACCGGCTGGGGAAGGAGGGCAAGCTCACGATTGATGAATGGATGAAGCGCCAACTGTCATCAATCACCACAGACCACGGCAATTACTCTGAGATCTTCGTGCATAGCCCGATGGGCTCCGGAATCGGCCGACTCATACTCGATCCATATTCGATGATGCTGTTCTCGACGCATGCGGACGACTTCGAGCGGATTAAGACAATGCGACAGAAGCACGGCATGACCACCAACCAGGCGATTGCAAAACTGCTGGGAGAGGAAAAGAAAAGGACTGTCCACCGTCGCAGGGCATCCGATCTTGCTGTTTATAACGAAACCAACTGAATGGAGCCTGCTATGAGCACAAATAAATCGAACTTGAAGCGCAAGGTGGTGCAGAACATCGTCCAGCGGTGCAAGGCAGAAGGAAAACGAGCTCAGGAGATCGCAGCTGAACTGAAGGTTTCGGGCTACAAGGTATTCGTCGCCTCCTTCTGTTTTTGCGAAGAGATTGCATTTTTCGACACGACGCACGGCCTGCAAATCCGTGTTGTCGCCTGATAAGGAATAGAAATGTCAGTGTTTGCACATATAACCACGGGAGCCATCGCCGCTTCGCTTGCAATCGCCTCGATCGCTGGATGGCTCCATTTCCACCCATCGGGCCCAGTCGCTAAGGTGGACATCATTGGGATTGTCACTGCGCAGCAAAAGAGCTTGGCCGCAAAGCTAAAGCCGGGCATGGATGAAAAGGCGCAATCTGAACTGATCAATCAAGCCTCCCGCTTTGGGAAACAACTCGATTCGGCACTTGCACAGGTCGCTGATGAGTGCCGATGCACACTCCTTAACTCTGCAGCCGTTGTCAGGGATGCTCCATCGGGGGCATTGCGAGACTACACGCAGCAGGTTGCTGAACTAGCTCAGGACAATAAGTAATCATGAGTTTTGCACGATCCTTGATGTGCATCTTCCTTGCGGCAACGTTGCCGGCGGCAGCGCATGCTGTCGAGGGAAGGGATTACCCTTCGAGCATCGGATACTCATCCGAATGGAAGTGCACTGGGCAAGGGAAGTTCAGCTGGTACTGCGACGAAGAACCGGAAGTGGATGCCAGTTCACCTCAAGCACCATCGAGGAAGGCTGAGACGCGCGAAGAAATCGCAGTCAGGGAGTTAGAGCAAATCCGAAAGGATCTTGATGCAAAGAGAGCCCTTGCGGTAGTGCATCCAACCCCGGAAAACATCAAAGCCTATATGGCTGCACAACAATTCGAGATCGAGCGCGCAGCCTACTTTGCGGACGTGTGGCGCCGGGTGCTATGGCAGAACGCCGAGCTGAATCTCGGGGTCAAGAACCCGATGAACAATTCAGCCATCAAGGTCAAGAACAGCGAGCGCGACAAAGCTGAAGCGGACACCATGACTGCTCTTGCCAAAGAGTGGGGGATTTTCTTCTTCTTCAAGGGGGATTGCCCTTATTGCAAACACATGGTTCCGGCACTGCAATGGCTGACGCGCTCGTATGACATGACCATTCTGCCTGTCAGCATGGATGGCTCATCTATCGAGGGACTTCCTCCGGCAGTACAGGATAACGGCCTCTCTCAGAAGCTGGGGGTTGATGTCGTTCCGTTGTTCGTACTGGGCAATGTCAAGACGGGGAAGATGGTCGTTATCGGATCAGGTGTCCTGTCACTACAGGATTTTGTGGAACGCATCTACGTCCTGACACAAACCAAACCAGGTGATCTTTGAAAGGGATGAACCATGTTCGGTAAGAAGAAGATTTCCATCGTTATAGCAGCCTCGATGCTGTTTTCCATGCCCGTCAGCGCGAATGTCGGAACCGGAATGAATGATCTGTTCAACAGCGTGGGGGGATTTGCCAACGCGACTCCCCCGAGCGCTTACAAAGGGCAGACGATGAACGGATATTCTGGAGGCGGGTTTTACGCTAGAACCCCGGTCAAGAATTACCAACTGATGACCGCTCAAGCGCCGTCCTTGAACATTGGTTGCGGTGGTATCGACCTTACGGCCGGCTCGTTCTCTCACATCAACGAGGCCGCGCTTACAGCGATGCTACAGAACATCGGCACGTCACTAGGTTACGCCTTCCTGTTGGCCATCAAGTCGTCTATGCCTGAAATGGCCAGCTTATTCGAGTACCTGCAGGATGCAGCAGCCAAGGCAAATGCCATGAACATCAACACATGCCAGCTTTCAAAAGGCGTTCCTCTGGTTGAGGGGGGCAGCTTGTCGCAGAACCTGCGCGCAACAGCAGGGCAAATCGCCGCGAACACAACAAGCCTGTATAGCGACTCGATGCAAGCTCTGAAAGCAACCAAGGACGATGCAGCCAAGCAGAATGAGGCCATCAACGCCGCCATCGCAGCCGACCCATCGAAGAAGGAGTTCTACAAGCCCGGAAATGTGGTTTGGCGGGCACTAAGCAAGACTTCTGGCCTGGACAGGGAGGATAAGGAATTCATCATGAGCCTGATGGGGGCCATCATCATTGATGAACCAACCGGTTCCGGTACCGGGAACGGAAGTAAGGAAGGGGCATGGCGCTACGTTGAGCCAACAATCAGCGATGTCTCCGAGTTCATCGGATATGCAAATGAGGCAACTGGAACCATCAAGCTGCTCAAGTGCGATGAAGTAGTGGATTGCAAGAACCCGACGACGGTGAATAAGACCATCACCTCATTCCGAGCGATGGTCTCCACAAAGATGGACGCCTTGCGGAACAACCTGAATTCCAGAAGCGCTCAAACGGTCGCCGATCTCAAGCTGATTGAGGTGTCTAGCGTCCCTATTTGGAAAATGATAGCAACCTCTCCGACGTCTGATACAAGCACTATCGAGACATACAAAAACTATATCGCTGTTGATGTCGCTTATACCTATGTGGAAAGGGTTCTGGAGATAGCAAAGCAGATCAGTAGAAGCGGACAAGTTCAGCCTGCGGCACCTGATGCCAAGGAAGCGCTTGGAAAGCTGACTGCACAACTTACTGACATATCTGCAAATCTACACAACAAACGAGTGGAGGAGACGAACAAAGTGATGCGGACAGTTGAGCTTGAGCGTCAGCTTCAATTTCAACATCAAGCGATGATTGCTGGCATTCCAGCCCAAGCTTTCAATTCGATGCAAGTCTTCAAGTAAGCCAGTTCAACTTAGCGCACAAAGGCGACGAAAATGGTATTCGAGATATTTTCCTACTGGAACATGCGCGAGCTTGAGCTGGTGTTCAATGCTGTTGCCTCCATCGTTGGAAGCGGGGATTACCTTGGGTTGATGCGTACCCTGGCAATCGTTGGTTTGATATCCATGGCGATGGCTGTTCTGGCTGGATTCAGTCAGCTTCCGGACTTTGGACGCTGGATCATCATGCTGGCCGTTTTTAACGGCATGCTGCTCGTCCCCAAAGTCACGGTTGTATTGACGGACCGCACGGGAACAGAAGCGCCACGCACAGTAGCCAATGTTCCGATTGGACTTGCCGCGTTCGCCCACTCAGTCAGCCATATCGGAGATTGGCTGACTACCACCTTCGAAACGACATTCTCTTTGCCGGGGGACATCCAGTTCCGTACCAATGGGACGCTGTTCGGTCATCGCGTCCAACAGGAGATCCTGCACACGAAATTCGATAATTCGATTCTCAACTCGAATCTATTGGAATTCTATCGGGAGTGCGTCGTACCAGAATTCGCGACGGGCTACATTGTCGCCAGCGACATGGCTAAATCGAACGACATCTGGACATACCTATCAGGCAAAACAAACCCCGGCCGGTTAGTGACGATTCGCGCTGTGCCAGGGGCGACACCCGCCGCCGATACATACGGCTGTGATGTTGCCTACACCCACTTGGGTACCCAGATGGACTACGTGAATACCCAGCAGATGAATGCGATGGGAAAACGCTTATATCCTGGACTGCCAACCGCCGCAGCCAATGCGGCAATGCAGAGTGCGATTCAAACGTCGACCAACTACATGTTGGGAATCTCCAAAAACGCACTGGACATTACGAAGCAAACGGCGATGAGCAATTTCATGATCGATGCTCAATACATGCTTCCGGCCCAGATAGGGGATGCTGCCGGCGCTGCCGCGAACCTCGCCCAGGCGCAAGCTATTCGCTCTACCAGCGAAAGCTACAAGCTGATGGCCAAGTTGGCAGAAAGCACGATGCCGAAAATCAAGAACCTGGTCGAGATTGTCCAGTATGCGATCTTCCCGATCATTATGCTTCTGATACTGATGGCCGGGCACAAAGGCGGCATGGTTCTGAAAGCCTACGTGATGAGCTTGGTCTGGATTCAGCTGTGGCCACCTCTCTATGCGGTGATGCATCTGATCATGACCATTCACTCGCAGGAGCTGGCGGCCATGACAAGCGGCATGGGCTTATCGATGGCTGAATACAGTCAGGTGAATAACGCATACATCAGCGACGAGGCGATAGCCGGCATGATTGCAGCAACGGCCATCCCAATGATCGCGTCTGCAATCGTAAAGGGTGGCGATGTCGGAGCCCAAGCAATTGGCGGAATGGTGGCTCCTACACGCGAAGCTTCCCAAGTTGCATCCAGCATGGCATCGGGTTCTTTCTCGATGGGTAGCGCATCGCTGGGAAGTCAGTCTGCGGACAACCTGAGCATGGGCCAGATAAATGCCCGGCCAACAATCACCCAAGGCGGCATGAGCGTCACTGGCGCTGATAATGTCAAACACTTCCATGGATCAGGAGGCGAAGTGCTCGACAACAGTGGTGCCATGCAGAACATAGGCGCGCATCTGAAGCTCAATGGTCAGACGGCTGGCACCATCAGCCAAATGAGCCAGAGAATGGAACAAGCAGCGCAGCAAGAGACGGTATCTGCCAGCGATAGCATGACGGCCGCTCGAAATCAATTCAACGGTTTCGAACGTAATCACGGTAAGGGAACAAGGGCAGGTACAACCAACTCGACGGGCAGCACCGCTCAGTTCATGCAGGCGGTTAGTCAGGAACAAAAGTTGATAGACAAGTTTGCCGAAGAGAAAAATCTTACCCAGCAAGAAAAGGCCGAATTTTCAGCCTTTGCCCGCGCCCAAGCGTCTGGAGGTTTGAACACCCCATTTGGCGGTGCCACTGTCTCGGGCGGTACAAGCGCAACAGGAACAAGTAGCTCTGCTACATCCCAAGCTCAGAAACTGGCGCATGAATTTGCCCAGCAGAAAGAATACAAGGCAGCTGTTCAGCGAGCTGACACTGCATCGCGGCAGAAGGACTTTGCTGTGGGAGAGGATGCGGGGGCGAAAGCAGCGCAGGGAATTCGAGCCAGTCTTGATGAAAGTAGAGCGCACCTTGAAACAGCATCTGCCAACTACACCAAGGCTGATTCATATGCGCAAGCCGCAACGAAAACTACGCAAGCCGGTGCAGGATTTGAAGCTTTAGCGGATAACAAGTTTATGTCATATATGACAAACAAAGTTAACCCATTTTCAGGAAAAAATTACACAGTCCCCGAAGTGGGAGAGATGGCTCGATATGCACCCGAAGATTTGGCCAAACATTCCTCGCAATTCGTTAATGATGTATTGGTACCAGAGGCACTGAAAGACATTCCCGCACCGGCCAACAATGTTGCGACCACCCACGAAAACAATAAGGGGGGGATACCAGGCGCAGAGGATGTGACATCCTTCAATGTCTCCAATCAGAGGGCGGTTGCCACCCAGCAGGGAAGGGCTGGAGTCGATCCGAACAAAGGCCCGGCTGACATAGTATCGCCAACAGCTAATCAGATGCTTGGTCGCGCGACTCAGCAGATTGACAGTGGGAATAGTGGCATTCAATCAGAGGGGCAACCGATGAAAAACTCGGTTACTGCGAACACAGATCCAACTCGCCAGAACAATATGGGGCTTGCAGCACAAAATGCAGTAGCTTCGGTTGCACCTGAAGGCACCATGAAGCTCTTGGACACAGCGGGTCTGGTTAGTGCGGATGCCGGTGTGGCCAAGCCATCAGCCGACAAGTTCAAAGGTGATTTGGTGGATGCGGCAATTGATACGGCAATCTTTGCGGGGTCAATGGCGATTGGTGGACCGGCTGGGGGTAAGTTGGCGAATGCAGCCTTGAAGTCAGGGGAAAGTATTGTATCCAGAGCTGGCGTCGCCGCCGGAAACGCTGCTGACGACACAGCGCGCGCAGTCACTGCCGCTACAGAACGCCGCTTGGCCGAAAAAGGAATGGAGAAAGAACTCGGTGCCATGGCCTCGCCCGAAGCACGATCTGCTGCTGACGTGGCGGCAACAAAAACAGCAGCCAAGGCTGAAGTGGCGGCGGCTGATACGGCGGAGGGATTAGGTAAAGTGACTGGTGTGGTCGGCGGTGGAGCAGTCGCCAACCAAGCCACCGGACAAGATGGTTTTGTTCAGAACGCTCAAGATACATCCCAAGCCGTGGTGAATACTGTGAAAGAGACCGATAGGGCAGTCATGGAAGTCGTTGATGATGCCATAGGAGAGCCCAAGCAATCATGGTCGCAAGAGAGTAGCGGCCAGATCAAGTACCCATCTGCCGAGCCAGCCGATCAGCCAGCAGCACCGGCACAGGCCAGCGCCACACCGGCTTCATCAGCCGACAGCAAGAGGGGCGATGCAGCAACTGCCGCAGGGGAGGCTACAGAGAGGCCAGCGGCGAACCCTTCTTCCCATAACCAGACACCGACAAGCAAATAGCTGAATTCATAGGCGTGCCACAGACGTTCTGGGGCACGCCACTCCCTTAAGTCAAAACCCGCCACGCGCCTTGCAGAAGCTCTGTAGGTGCTTTGCGATTGCATTTCCTCCCAGCTTCTAGCAGAATGGACGCGCTGGCACACATTGCCAGTCGGGATTGGCGTCCCGGAGTCAAGGCGGACGAGCCGCCAGCAACAGCGGCTATTTTTACGTCCGTCATCACTGCAACCCTGTTTGGGCGGTGGTGTGGGGCAGAACTGTAGCACCTGGTAAGTTCGCTTATCTTGCTGTTGCATACTGCGCCGGTTCCTTGACCCGGTACGCCAACCTGCATCGCCGTCCTCCTTATGATTGGCGTCAAAAGAGGTGCGGCCTTAACAACTGTCAAGGAGTCGCACCATGCCAAATGCCCCACTGAAACCCGCTATTCAGATTATCAACGGCCATGCAACTACTACGAGTTTAAGGATTGCCGACCATTTCGGTAAACGCCACGCCAACGTGTTGCGCGCAATCAGCGCCATTGAATGTTCTGATGATTTTCGTAAGCTCAATTTTGAGCTGACATCTCAACCTGTGCGAATGCCTAACGGCGGTGTCCGAAATGACACGGTATGCACAATGACTCGCGACGGCTTCGTATTTCTCGCCATGGGTTTCACAGGCAAGGAAGCGGCGCAATGGAAGGAGGCATACATCAACGCCTTCAATGAGATGGAGGCCGAAATTGCACGGCAGCAACAGGCAATGCAAGCCGCCGCCCTCCCTGTTATCAGCCAACCAGACCTCGACACCATCAACCGCATCAACCAGCGCGCCTGGAATCTTGCGCAAGGCTCGTTTGAGGAATATCGCGCGCGCATGATGGAGGATGTATTGATAAAGACTGGCAGTATCAAGCCGGAAGATTGGGAACCTGTCGAAACGAGTTCAGAGATGATTGAAATGATCTTGGCAACAGTCAATGGCTTGGAAAGCATGACCAAGAGCTTGCGCCGACGAACTACGCACTTGGAGCAGGCTGCAAGTCATGGCAGATTAGGATCGAAAGGCAAGGCGGGTCTTCAAAACAAGCTACACAAACAGCCCAAATAGTGCTTGCGAAATAGACCCAATGGGTCTATATTAAGCGCGTGAAATTGAAGGAGAAAGAAGATGACCGGAATGGGAATTGTGATTTTGTTCTTCTGTGCGATTGGCGCTGTGTCGGTGCTGTCTTGGGGGGCGAAGGCTGTTGCTAAGCTGTTTTTTCGCAAGTCTCCTGAAACTGCTCCAAAGAAGAAATACATCAACATCGGAAAACACAGGCCGCTTGTCTGCTATGACGATTTACCCGATGCCAACAAATACAATGGCCGCACTTGGTTGGGCGGGTTACCGGTGCTTGCGGATGTCGTTCATCCAGACAAACATGACTACTCGACCATCATCTACATGGATCACTGGTTCAAGCAGTACGTGTATGACGTGATGGCGGCTAGTTTTACCGGCGAATGGAATCGAAAGGGTATCGCGTATTACCTGCTTTTCCCGGCGATGTTTATTGTGGTCGGCATCTCTTTCGTCAATGTATTAATTGTCACCAGCGTTATTTTCGCGTGGCTTTTTCTGTGGTATTTCCCATCCGGTATGCCAATGGTGCGCAGCATGGGTGAGACCGCCAAGAACCTGACCCCTGCGGACTGGCGGAAGATCTACCAGGAAGTGGCGGAAGAGCAGGCGGCTGAGGATTCGCTAGCACGAGCTATTCGTAAGTCCGGTGCTGTTCGCTGGCCTTGGTGATAAGCCATTGAGGAAATGGCTGAACGCGTCGGCGGTCTGCAATGAGGTAAACTGAAACAGCGGTATTCGGCTGTTGTCGAGCAAGAGGGGGTTGCATATTGCAAACGTAAAGCAATATAATGTCCCTGAGCTGGGAGCGCTGACCTGATTGCAGAGCGTTGAGCGATTGTCTCACTCAGCTTACCGATTTTACGGGCTGCCTTGTGCAGCCCGTTTCCTTTACTGAGAGGAGAAACAATGTATTTGTTGTATCTCGATGACTCTGGATCTGTAAACGATCCAAACTCAAAATTTCTGGTATTGGCAGGAATAAGTATCTTCGAGAGACAAACACACTGGCTCGATTCCCACATCAACGCAATTGCCGCCCGCTTCAATCCGACGCACCCAGAAGAGATTGAGCTTCACGCCTCACCAATGAGAGGGGCGAAGGACGGTTGGCAACATTTCAGCCCACAGGATCGCGTCCAAGCGGTTGTTGACACTCTAAACCTTTTGAGTTCTACGCAAAGCAACGTAAAGGTGTTCGCCGCAGTTATAGAGAAATCACAGCTGCCGCTTGTTCAAATAATTCCTCACGCGTTTGAGAAGCTGGCCGACAACTTCGATAGTTACCTTGCCGCAATTTACCAAAGATCAAACGGCAAGAACCCTCAAAGAGGCATTGTCATCTTTGACAAGTCCACATTCGAACATAGCATTCAGAGCCTTTCCTACGTTTTCAAACATCACGGGCATACAAACGGATATCTGCGCAACTTCGCGGAAGTTCCTCTGTTCATCGACTCAAGAGCTTCGAGATTGATTCAGCTTGCAGATATGGTCGCATACTGGATTTATAGACGTTATGAAGCATTGGATGACCGGGGGTTTAAGCTCATTACTCCTTACGTCCATGGGTTTTCTGGAGGCACACAGGGGCTCTATGAGCTAATTTCTCCGGAGACCAAAGAAAAGCTTGCCAGTATTCCGGCGCATCAATACCCCTTCCCGTTGCCCAATCCAATGGGAGCAATTCAACCACCTGCTGTTCGTATTTAAATTAACGGAGTGCCGCATGGTTAAGAAGAAGATGAAGGTGTTAGGGTTGCTGCTTTTGGGTATGGTATGTGCACAAAGCATGGCCGAGGATGTTTCTGGATATTCTGTTTCCCCGACACTGGCTTCCTTGTTAGGAGAAGGGAATCTCTATTACCTCATCAATATTGACGGGAGGTGGGTCGCTTCCAGAACAGGCGGCCTTGAAGATGAAAATGTCGAACATATTCTCGTAAATGCTAGAGAGAAAACAATAATGCTTAGGGCCGCGCCTGGTGACGAAATTAACATCGCAAAAAATTCGGGTGTTGATATTTTGAAACAAGGTGAATGGAGTTGTGCGAGAGGGACAACTCGAAAGGAAGTTGGGTACAGCATTTGTTCATCTGCGTTTGCAGAAGGAATTTTCAATTTTTCAGTTGATCAGAAAAATCTTCTCGAAGCATCCCAATCAAGCGGTCTTATCGCTATGGCCGATCATGACTATCAAGCAATACTGGATGAAATCCAGAAGCGTAAAGAGGCTGAAGTAGCTGCGCGGCAAAAAACAGAGCAGGATAGGTTGACTGGGGATCGACTTGCAGAACAAGGTAGGGCTGATGCGAAATATCAGCGTGGGATTTTCTATTTAGGTATGGATAAATACAACGCCGAAGCCGAAAAGTGGTTTGAGAAGGCTGCGGAACTGGGCAATGCAGATGCGCTATACAAGCTCGCTCTTTTTCAGGAACATCATTATCGCAATAAGGCTGAAGCAGAGCACCTTATGAGAAAAGCTGCCGAGAAAGGCAGCGTGGATGCGCGAGTTGCTTTAGATGCCATATTGGCCGAACGCAAAAGGGTTGAGTTGCAAGAAAAGCAAGTGGCAGCCCAGCAAGCAAGAGCGCGGCGGCAAGTGGCAGAATTTCGCAAGACCATTACTAACGGCGATGAAAGCAATTGCGGCCCCGTCATAGAGGTTAAAGGCAAGCTGGTGAAAGTCGCCGCCGCTGTGGCGAATTATGGAAATGAACACTGGCTGCGCCGTGATGAGATATATCCGTCCGGCTGGGAATGCAGGTTCGTTAATGGCCAATATCAACCGCCAAGGTGAGTAGCAAAATAACAGAATGGCAATCATGAGAAATAAATCCCAAGACGAGCTCCCCTCAGCCAGGAAGCGCATGGGCGATGTGCTGGCAAAGTTGGCTAGATTTACGCCCGATTTCATGGCAGCAGGTCGCGGACAGAATCAAGAAGCAGAGCGCAAGAATCAGTGCAGGTCTTGGCACCATGACACCAGTGGCAAGTAAAATGTGTGTTCACCTTCAATACGTGGAGTAATTTGGCGTGCTTCAACAGCTAGACATCGCAGACAGCGTGCGCCGAGAAGTGGCACCCCGTACCGCGCAGAAATACAAGTCTGAGCTGGGCCAGTTCATGACCCCTTCGAGCGTAGCTCGCTTTATGGCTGGCATGTTCCCGCCCAGCACCGTACTAACCTGCCGCTTGCTTGATGCGGGCGCGGGCGTCGGTGCCCTCTCCTGTGCTTTCCTTGACCGCTGGTTGGCCGGTGGCTTCGGCTTCAAGACTGTAGAGGCGACGGCCTACGAGGTGGACGAGAAACTGCGCGCGCACCTCAAGCAGCACTTGGCAGCCTACAGCAAGGTCAAGGCCGAAGTTATCGCCGGGGATTACATCGAGCTGGCTACCGCCGAAGGTCTGCTGAATCGAGGTTATACCCACGCGATTCTCAACCCTCCCTACAAGAAGATCAACAGCCGGTCGGCCCATCGACTGGCCCTGCGTTCTGTCGGCATCGAGACAGTGAATCTGTATTCCGCCTTTGTCGCGCTGGCCGTGGGCGAGGCAGCGCTTGGCGGGCAGATTGTAGCTATCATTCCGCGCAGCTTTTGCAATGGGCCGTATTACCGTCCGTTTCGTGACTTCATCCTTGAGCGAGCAGCGATCCGCCACATTCACCTGTTCGACTCGCGCAACAAGGCATTCAAGGATGACGAAGTTCTGCAGGAAAACATCATCATTCGATTGGAACGTGGGGGCCAACAAGGACCGGTGACGGTAACAACGTCAACTGATGATAGCTTTTTCGACCTAATCTCCCACGACCACCCATTTGATCGCATCGTGTTTCCGGACGATCCTGAGCGGTTCATCCACGTCCCGACCACGACCGAGAAAAGCACCATTGAACTGTCGCCCGCCGTGCGCTACTCGCTGGCCGATCTGGGCATCAAGGTATCGACTGGGCCTGTGGTGGACTTTAGACTGAAAGAGCATCTGCGGGACATGCCAGAGGAGGGGGCCGTACCCTTGATATATCCTGGCCACCTTGGCATCACCAGAACGGCGTGGCCGGTGCCAGGCTTGAAGAAACCTAACGCTATCATGCGCAACGTCGAGACGGAAAAGTGGCTTTATCCCAATGGTTTCTACTGCGCGGTTCGCCGGTTCTCATCGAAGGAAGAAAAGCGGCGTGTGGTAGCGAGCGTGGTGGATCCTGCGGTATTTGGTGACCATAACATGCTAGGCTTCGAGAACCATCTCAACCTCCTGCACGAAAACAAGCACGGCTTGCCTGAGCTGCTGGTAAGAGGTTTAGCTGTGTTCCTTAATATGACCGCTGTGGACGAAAGTTTTCGCCGCTTCAATGGTCACACTCAGGTCAACGCAACCGACCTTAAGCTGATGAAGTACCCTAGCCGTGAGGCGCTGATCAAACTGGGTAAATGGGCCAAGCAGCACAGCGAAATCACTCAAGAAATGATCGACGAACAATTTTGGAAGCTGACTACATGACCGACAAAAAGAGCGAATACATCGAGGCTGCCCACCAAATCATCATATCGCTTGGCCTGCCGAGGGCGCAGCAAAACGAGCGATCCGCCTTGTCTTTACTCGCTCTATTGAATCTCACGGCAGGAAAACCGTGGTCACAGGCAGAAAACCCACTTGTTGGCATCACGCCGATTATGGATTGGGCGCGAGAGCACTACGGCAAAGAATATGCGCCGAACACCCGCGAGACTTTCCGCCGCCAGACCATGCACCAGTTCTGCGACGCAGGCGTGGCCCTCTATAACCCAGACAAGCCAGATCGTCCGGTGAACAGCCCGAAGGCCGTCTATCAAGTCGAACCTGCCACGCTCAAGCTGCTCCGCAGCTTCGGCACCGAGCGGTGGCACGATAACCTCACTGCCTATCTGGCCGAGCGTGAAACGCTGATTGCCAAGTACGCGAAAGAGCGAGAGCAGAACCTCATCCCGGTTGAGATCGCACCGGGGAAGGAAATCACGCTCAGCCCCGGCGAACACAGTGAACTGATCCGGGCCATCATCGTGGACTTCGCGCCCCGCTTTGCGCCGGGCAGCGTGTTGGTATATGCCGGAGACACTGGGGAAAAGTGGGGCTACTTCGATGCCGTGCTGCTGGCCCATCTGGGCGTGGACGTGGACTCACACGGCAAGATGCCCGATGTGGTCTTGCACTTTACCGAGAAAAATTGGCTGCTGCTGGTGGAGTCCGTCACTAGTCACGGCCCGGTCGACGGCAAGCGCCACGCCGAACTCGCCAAGCTCTTTGCCGGTTCCACGGCCGGGTTGGTCTATGTGACCGCCTTCCCGAACCGCTCCATCATGGGCCGATACCTTGGCGAAATCGCATGGGAGACGGAGGTGTGGGTGGCTGATGCGCCATCGCACCTGATCCACTTTAACGGTGAGCGATTCTTGGGGCCGTATCCTTCAGCCCAGTGATTCTGCCGTTATTTCTGCACAGCACCCGTAGAGCGCCCGTGGAACGACTGGCAATAGTACGGTTGGTTCCGCAGCAACCGCAGAGCATCTACAGCACACCTCGGTAAGCGTTTGCCCCATATCACACGCACGGCAGAGCATCTACTGCGCGCGCGTCTTTTGAGCCCTCCACAAGCTTCCAGCTATACCGCTCGAAATACGGTTCAAATTTGAACCGTATTCAAGGGATTTCCTCTCCCCGAAAAACTAGACTTCGACGGTCAATCAAATCGAAGTGGTATCGCAATGGGGAAGCAACAAGCCATCAGAATCAAATCATCCGCGTTCAAGTTCATTGCGTCCTTAGACCTGTTCGCGGCCTCCTTCATCAAGGACGAAGGCCTTTTCCCTTCTGATGCCGCGCCATCTGATCGGCAGGCAATGTATGAAGAATTCGCGGCCGACTTACCATTCTGCTCACCATTTGCGATATCAGCAGGGGACGTAAAGCCCAGAAGGTTCGAATACAAAGGCAAGTTCATTGAGTTCACGCCCGGCCCCAATGGACTCCCAACCATTCGTGATTTCGACGTGTTGATCTATTGCGTCACATGGATAGCCAATGCGGCGCTGGAAGGCCGGGATGCCGATGTTGGGGCTACCTGCGAGTTTGAGATGGAAGACTTCTATCGGTTTGCAGGGCGGCCAAGGCATGGTGAGCGTGAGAACCTTTTTGTTCAGGGGCTGGAACGCCTTGCTGGCGGCAGCATACTGACCAATACGCGCCCCATTGGCCTGGACAATTCATCTTATAATTTCATCGCGGCCTACCAGCAGGATCGAGATGAGGCGGGGCGGTTGAAAACAGTCAGGATCCAGCTCCCGCACACCATCTATTGCCTTGCGCACAACGAGTTCTTCGACAAAATCCATCGCGATTACTTCAACCAATCAGCCGTGCGCAGGCTGATCTACCTATTCCTCAAACAATACTGCGGAAGCGCGGACAGGCTGTCCGTTCCTTACGCAAAGTTGCATGCAGTGACATGTTCGACTTCGCCTCTGCGCAAGTTCAAACCGATCATTGATGAATTGATAGCCAAGCCGCTGCCGGAATTTTCTTCCGAAAAAGATGATGGGGCGGAAAAACTTTCCACGATTCGCACCAAGAAGTCATTGTCATAGAGCGGAAAAATATTCCACACGCAACACCATGATAGTAAATGTGAAAAATTTCCGCAGATGCTGGAAGAAAATTCCTCGAGGCACTTTTCTGATGGTGGCGCGGAAGGAAATTCCGCATTCGGAAGAATTTTCCGCATGCGTTGTGGAGACGTTTTCCGTACTCAACCTATTGAAATTACGAAGGACGATTTTTCCGCGATGCACAAAAAACATGGCGAAACCGGAGTGCTGATTTACCGCGCCGCGAGAACCTAGCGGCCTAGAAGTAAAGCTAGGCCTCAACAGGGTAAACAGCAAGGGGCGCAATTGTTAGATGTGACACTAATTATGGAGGATGTATGGAGACATTGAATGATGCTCTGGGGCATGCAAGTGAGGGGCCTGAGAAAGCACGTCAATACCTGATGAACTATGTTCAAGAGCTTGGTGAGCAAGCCACAGAATTGTGCCAGCAACACTTCAATCTGGTCATGGACGGAAACAAGCAGAAGTCATGGAGCGACAAGAGCGTACTTTTTGTTCAGACGCGGATTCGTGGTAACAGCCTGACAGTGAATTGGTACGAGATTCGGTGGTATGGCTCAAAGTCGGCAAAGACGCGCCGTATGACAAAGAGACTTATTCCCAAGCAGAAGGGTAGCTATGGTTACAACTTGGCTGTGCTGGGCAAGTTGGCCCAACACTGGGAAATGGACGTGATTGAGGCCATTGAACCGAAGCTGAGTGAGATTCGCCGCAGGGTGTACCTGGTAAACAAAGCGATCACATCGCTCAATCATGTAGTGCGTGGCGCGCAGCGGGCATGAACGAACTCGGCCAACTCATCCGGGCGCTGGCGTCTCTCTCGTGGCGGTACAACACCTTCCGTGGCCGCTGGGGCGACATGCCTGACTCGACAGGCCTGTGCATTGCCTTGGGCGTCCTGTCATTCGCGGCTTGCGTGCTGGCGGTCTGGATTGAATATGGCGGCGCTGTTGCGGTGGCGATCCCGTCAGTCTGGCTGGGTGCAATCTGGCTGCTCGCCTCGCACGATGGGTCGATGGGGCTGAACAAGCGCCTTCTGTCTGCTGTGTTCCTGCTCACCATCCCCGCGATGGCTTTCCTGACTCTGGTTGGTGCTGGCCAGCCGATCATAGAAGCGCTGGTCGGCGTGTACCTCTCCGCAACCATCCTCACACTCAAGACAAGGGAATAACGCATGGCAAAGTCGTTTGACTGGGAGAATCCTTGGCGGCCGAACATCGAGGCCAAGATGGCGGCGGTGTGGGGCGGGGCGGCAACGGCGACGCTCATGATCGGCAAATACATTCCGGTGCCGATCCCCATGAAGTTCAGCGCGATCGCAGCGCTCGTGTGCACCGGCATGGCTGCCTACCGTGGACTGGCCGCCTACAACCGCTTCGTGGACAGCTCGCGCCTGAATAACTCAGGCTTTGAATTCATGAGCATCGCGGAACTGGCGCAGAAGACAGAAGAGGCGAAGAGGAATAAATCTGTCTGGCTGGGCGACGGATTCGACTGGACGGACATCGAGGCCCAGAAGATGCACTCCATGATTGGCTTGGGCATCGCAAAAACCATTGGCAAGAGCACTGACGCACACGGACTGAACGGCGCGTACTGGCTGCATGGGCTGGATGAAGAGACCGACCGATTCATGAGCCTCGACAACCTTGTGGGGCATACCGGATTCGTCGGAACCACCCGAGTGGGTAAGACGCGCGGCATGGAGCTTCTGATTGGACAAGCCATCCTTCGCGGAGAGTGCGTCATCGTCATCGACCCCAAGGGCGATCACGCGCTCCAGGAGAACATGAAGCGCATTTGCGAAAAGATTGGGCAGCCCGAACGGTTCGTCTACTTCCATCCGGCGCACCCTGAACGCTCGGTCGCGATCGACCCCATGCGCAACTGGAACCGCCGTACAGAACTCGCCAGCCGGGTTGCGGCCCTGATCCCATCCGAAACAGGTGCTGACCCGTTCGCGGCTTTCGGCTGGAAGGTGCTCAACGACATCGTGAACGGCTTGGTGGCCACCGGTGTCAGCCCGAACCTCGCGCACCTCAAGCAATACATCGAGGGCGGCGCAGACAACCTTGTGCTGAACACCCTGCGTCACCACTTCATCGACCACGTGGCCGATTGGGAGTCGCGCTCAAGCGGCTTCGTCAAAAAGCACAAGGACAGGGTTCTTGAAGCCTATATCGACTTCTACAAGCAGATTGCCATTCATGAAGCCCAGTCATCCGATCTGGACGGCCTGATCTCCACCTTCGAGCACAACCGGGATCACTTCCAGAAGATGGTCGCCTCGCTCATCCCGATTCTGTCCATGCTCACCTCTGACCCGCTGACCGACCTGTTGTCGCCCACGGCAGAGATCGGCGGCAAGCGGAAATCGACCGACATGGCCAAGATCATCAATAACAGCCAGGTGCTTTATCTGGGGCTGGACAGCTTGGCGGACGGCACCGTTGGCAGCGCAATCGGCTCCATCATGCTCGCCGACCTGACTGCGGTGGCCGGTGACCGCTATAACTACGGCATCGACTCCATCAAGCCGGTGAACCTGTTCATTGACGAAGCGGCCGAAGTCATAAACCAGCCCACCATCCAGCTGATGAACAAGGGCGGCGGTGCGCTGTTCCGCGTCACGTTGGCCATGCAGACCCTTGCCGACCTCCCGGCTCGTCTGGGAGATGAGAACAAGGCCAGACAGGTGATGGGCAACATCAACAACCTGATCTGCTTCCGTGTGACCGATGGCGACACTCAGGAATACATCACAAACGGCCTGCCGAAGTTCAAATACAAATCCATCACCTTGCGTTATGGACACGGTGCTGACGCGCACCTGCAGGATGAATACAAATCCTCGTATCAAGAGTCTGTCAACGAAGAAGAAGCGCCCGTCATACCCCCTGCGATCCTTGGCGAGCTGGCTCCGCTTCACTTCTTTGCGAAGCTCTCCGGTGGCCGAATCATCAAGGGCAAGATCAAGATACTCCAGGACGAGGAATAATCACGATGGCTGACAAAAAGAACAAAGGGAGCTTCGGCGCGACCATAGCGATGGTTGCAATCCTGGCTGCCGCCGCCGTGTGGGCGTTGATAACCCCAGAGTACCTGATGGGCTCCCTCCAGTCGGAACGCGACTTCTCGATGAAGATGGGGGGCGTGGATGCGGACCGCTGGATCTACACCCACTCCATATCGGGCAGCATGGACATCATCAAAGACTCCACCTCGGTCATCAAAGGCACAGAATCGCTGCCGGCGCCGTTCAGAAGATGGGCGCAGGAGCGCATCATCGTCACCTGGCTGTGGGCCTCGCTCATCACCTACCGCGCCTATATGCTCCTGCTGTATTTCTTTGTCTTGATGCCCTTTGTGTTCGCCATCTCGATGGACGGATGGGGTGTGCGCGAGATCAGCATGCACCGGTTTTCTTCGCAGTCGCCGATGAAACACCGGATGGGCGTGGTCATCTCCAACGCCAATCTGTTTTTTGTGGCGTTCTGGATGGTCTTGCCGATCCCGATTCCGGCCGTATTCGCGCCGCTCTCTATCCTCGCGATGGGGATTGCCAGCTGGATCTGGTTGAGCAACTTGCAGAAGCGGATTTGAGACCATGATGGCCTTCACCCATGCCGCTGCCGGGGCAGCTTCTTCGCTCCTGGTCGCGCAATACCTTCACGCGGGGCCGATTCAAACGCTGCTGGTCCTGTCCGGTGGTGTGGCCGGAAGTTATCTGCCCGATATCGACCACCCGAAGAGCGCATTCGGAAGCCGCATTCTGCCGCTTTCCTTGCCGATCTCCGCGATATTTGGGCACCGCGGTATCACGCACAGCCTGATTGCGGTCGTGGCCATGTCCTGCCTCCTGTGGTGGGTGTTTCAGCAGGCCAACTGGCATCAAGGCATCGCGGTACCGGTGCTGGTGGGAATCGCGGTCGGGTATCTTTCGCATCTGCTGGGGGATTGGCTGACCAACTCTGGGGTGCCGCTGCTGTGGCCAAGCAAAAGGCGTTTCGTCTCGCCGCTGAAACTGTGCACGGGTGACTTCCGGGAGTACGTTCTGGCGCTGTTGATGTATGGCTGGGTGGCCATGACGGCCATGCGGATCTTTATCAAGTGAAAGGAAGGAATTGATGGCAAGCATAACGATGTGTACCGGCAAAGGCTGCGCTGAAAAGAACGATTGCTACCGCTATCGCGCCATCCCGTCACCAGTCGATCAGAGATGGCAGCAATTCGACCCAAGAGATACCGCGAATTGCTTTTTTGTTACCCGAGAAGAGCATCGGTTGATGAACACGAATTGGCAGGATAGGCCGGAGTTCGCGGGAATGATGAAGAGCGTTTGCATTTCATTATTTGCGCTTGCTACATAGACCCATTGGGTCTATAGTTCGGGCGTGGCATGATGGTGGAAGTGGATCATTGTCCTGCTGTCCGGTGAAGTGACTCTTGATGCGCTGGAGGAAATTGAATGCATACGATTCACGTTGTGCGGCAAAAATCGACTGGGCTGTACTTGAGGATGACGAAGTTCGATCCGGATACGCAAGAACCGGTCTACGGCCCTTTGGAGATGGCTTGGATCGCGCTCAATTATGAGCAGGCCGACGCTCAAGCGGCATTTCTGGGCGATGACCACGAAGCAGTTAAGCTGCAATAGGAGAGGAAGTTCATGAATACGCAAAATTTATCGTCTCATGAATCAAACCCAGTAAAGCGCACGGCGCTATATGGCATAGCAATTCTGGCGGCAAGTGCCTATTTCACGCTGGCTGTCGCCGCATTCGCTATGCCTTTTGTGCTGGTATTTTACGCAGTCTCTCATTGGAAGTAGGAAAGGTGGTTGAGTATGGCTGGAACAGGGTCACAAACTCATTCGGCAGTGACGGAAAGGCCATAGCGTAATGCAGGAGAAGGTCAATCGATTTGCGGAATATGAGCAACAGAAGATAAGCGAAATGCGTGAAACTTCTGCGCAACGCCAGCACCGCAAAGCGCTAAGAACATCACTTGGGATGGCAAGTCGCGAAGTGATCCCGCCATTGACGCTTTCCGCCAAAGGGGACGAGTTGATATTTGATGGCCAGGCTTACAGCCTCTTTTTTGCACATGGCGATTTGCAAATAGAACGCACATTTGCAAGTTGCCTGCGCAAGAAAGGATTTAGCGCGCTCACAAGGAAAGAAATACATAGGCGGGTGAAAGATCTGGTGGCAGCGTCTCCGTTGTCCTGCAATATTCTTGGCCAACCAGTCATCGGCAACATCAAGTGACCTGGAATACAAGGCAACATGAAGTCTGACAACCGTTTTGCACCACAACGCTAACGATATTTTGATTGGAAAGACTATGAAGGAATTACTGAAGACAATCTTGAAGATTGGGGGAGACTGGAGATTCTGGGTGGTTATTGCTGCAATTATTATTGGGGTGATGATTTACCAGTGGGCCCCCGAGTTTAATCTTGTGCCGTCCAAAATGACGGTTGATATCCATTAAAGCTCGGAAAATATAAACATGCTTGCCACAGTGCTAAATCTGGTCGGATTACTTCTCATCACCGGGGGCAGCATTGGAGCTGCACGCGGTGCCCCGGCACCGCAATATGGTGCGGACGGTTCTGTTTCATTATCTGGTGTGCAGGACAAAGATGAACGTATTGCCATTTATCGGCGACAAAAACATTTTGGTCATTTTCTTTGGGCCATAGCTGCGGGTGCATTACTTCAAGCTGTAGCTATTTGTGTTGGATAACCTGAAAGGAGGCAGCATGGCAATTATCACAATTAACCCCGTCACTACAAAAACAACTAAGGGTTTTTCCGCTACCGTTACTGGAATTGATCCAACCAATTGCGACTGCCTGATCGGCGAAATCATGACGCCAGGAAAGGGACTCATAGAGGTTCAGTGGAGCCTTGGCGGGATCTGTAGGGATACGCACGAATCGTGCAATCTCGACATGCGCGAAAACGTAAACAGTAACTTGCGCGACACAGCTTTGCGCCTTGGGGCGAAATAGAAAAGATTTGTGATGATATCTGCTTGGTGCGGTACGTCGTGGCGCGGCTGCATAATCGTGTCTATTGGCGCAATTTTGATTGGAATGGCGAGATGAGCCAAGACAAAGTTTCCTATCCCCAGCCTCTACCGGAAGAGGTGGTCGCCTTGCGCGAGCGCCACGGCCTGACACAGACAGAAGCGGCAGAGCGCTGGATGACGACTATCAACACGGTCAAGAAATGGGAATCACCACTAGAATCTGGCAACAACCGGCGCGTGCATCCGCTGATGTGGTGGGCGATGAGGCGGATTCTTGGGGATAAGGGCTGATGGGAAAATGCATAGACTACCAATTTGTCGAGTTGGAATGCTTTACTCCGACCGGGGAGGTTGAACTGTCGCCTCGCGAGGCCGAAAGAATTAAGGCATTGCGAGCAAACTACCCTGAGATTGCGTCCTGGAGAGACGCAGCAATCAATGAAGCGTGGTACGCATATTCTCAAGACTGTTGGTTAGTTTCGATACTAGATGTTGCTGCGCGTGACACATGGTTCCTTGGATATCTTTATCAGCTTGGGAATGGCTCTCCTGTAGGCCGGTGGAATGGAGATACTGAACGAGCCAGAATAGGATTTGCTGAATTGGAAGGAAAAAATCTTCAATGAACAAGGTGATGACCATCCGCCATCTATCCATTGCTGCCTTACTGCTGCTTTCTAGTTCCGCGATCGCAGATGATGCGGCGTTCAGCAGTTGTCGCCAGCACTTCCCCCAAGGGGAACCACCGACAGTTCAAGTTCGGCTGGAAATGAAGCCCCGAGCGCTTTGCTTTGACGGATTCGCAGTCCTTCATTCTGGAAAGAGTCACACCCCAATCTACGTGGCAGAGCGATTGAACCGTTCAATTCTGGCACCCGAGATCAAGCGAACCGACAGATTCTATGAAGAGGCGCGACTGCCGACGGCGGAGAGGGCTGCGTTGGATGACTACCGCCGATCCGGGTTTGACCGTGGTCACATGGCTCCAGCCGCCGATATGGCAACGCCGGAGGCTATGGCTCAAAGCTTCTCTCTTGCCAACATGGTTCCCCAGGCACCGAACAATAACCGCAAGGCTTGGGCCAAGATCGAGAAGGATGTGCGAAAGTACGTGATGCGTGCCGCTGGCGATGTCTACGTGTTCAGCGGCCCTGTCTACGATGAACGACCAACGACGATAGGTCGAAATCAGGTTTGGGTACCGCGCTACCTGTTCAAGCTTGTCTATGACCCGGCAGCGGGTAAGACGTGGGCGCACTGGATTGAAAATTCAAATTCCGCGAAGATTGGCAAGCCCATCAGCTATGAGGAGCTGGTGAGGCGGACCGGGATTCAATTCCTCTCCTTAATAGGCAAGTCATGACCGCATCCTGTCCATTTTGCGCGAGCGAGCGCACAGAAATCATAGAGGCCGATCTTGATGGCTGGGCAGTTGAATGCCGCGACTGCAAGACGACCGGCCCGATAGCGAAATCCCGAGAGCTTGCGGAGCTGCGCTGGAATGAGCGCATTCTCTATTCCGAGATGAGGAATTGCGGGTAGTCAGTGACAAGCCTGTTCGACCAATTCACTGCGCTGCCGACCATCACGCACCTGCTGATCGGCGGCATCTTGGTGATTCATTACGTAATCGCGCCTCGATTGGGTATATGGGCGTTTAGCTTGTTTGCTTTGCCTGGTACCGCGGTGCACGAGCTGAGTCATTGGCTTGTTGCACTGCTGCTGGGAGCTAAGCCTAGCCTCCCGAACATTATCCCCAAGAGGAATGGCGGCACATGGACGTTGGGTTCTGTTCGCATGGCTCCCAACATCCTGACGCGCATCCCGATCGCGCTGGCTCCATTTGCACTACTGCCTTTGGGCGTCTGGTACGCCGTCGCCCATCCCGAGGTTACGGATGGATGGAATCTGGTTCATGTGTGGATTGCTGGCACGCTGATTGCCGCAAGTTTGCCTTCCCGTCAGGATTGGTGGGTTGCGTTGCCGGCAATCATTTGCGCAATCTTGATGTATTTTGTTCTTCGTTATTTGAGCTGAAAAAAAAAGCGAATCTCAGTCTGGCTTTTCGATGACACGTCTTTGGATCGGGCAATCTCAATCATCAGAGGACGCTATTTGGCTTGCAAATTGTACTAATAATTGCTTAATTATGATTAGCTGTGATGCATATACAGTTTATTATAGCCAAGCACATTTTTATTCAAAAAGCTGGGGCCGTCTTGGGGGCAACAGAAGTGCCAAAAAATACTAAGAAACGAGGTGGATAAATGGTTGATGAGCTTGATCGGGCCGAGCGATTTTCTGGTCACGAGTCTTTTGTATGTCGCTACGGCTGGTTGCCCAAGATCTATCGTGCCGTTGTGAACGAGCCGGCACTGCTTCGAAATCATGAGGGGGCGATGGAAACTCTTGGCATCGGGCGAAATATGGTGAAGTCACTGCAGTTCTGGGCTGAAGCAACTGACATTATCGCGCCGGATAAGGCTGGACACGTTCCCGGTCTTGTGGGTTCATGCCTGTTTGATGAATTAGGATGGGATCCTTATCTCGAATCGTTGGAATCCTTGTGGCTTATACATTGGCAATTAAGCACGAAGGCAGGTTTGGCTGCGTGGAATGAGGTGTTTGGCGAGGGGCGGCTTATTCGTTTTGATCGGCAAGGACTGGTAAATGCTTTGATGAGGAGGAGCGCTGGGTTGTCTCGCCCTCTGGCGTCCAGCACTCTTGAGCAGCATGTCTCAATTTTCATCCAGAGCTACTATCAGGCCGAGCGCAGTACAGACGATACTTCTTGGTGCCCATTGCAGGACTTGAATTTGATCAAAGCAACGAAAGCCGAGGACGGGGGCGTCAAATACAATACAGATGTGGCATTACCAATAGGTCTGTCCGCTCGTGTGTTCGGATTTGCCTTGTTAAATTTCTTGGCCCGTCAGGGTAAAAATCAATGGACAGCTGACTTTAGCAATGTGCTCAAGGGGGAATGTAGTCCAGGGGTTGTTTTTCGTTTGGATGAGCATCAATTGCGTCAATTCCTCACAAACACAATTGCAGGGCCGTTCCAGGGGGCGCTCAGGTTTGTTGATACTGCGGATACGCAAAGCGTTGTCCTGAAGCCAGCGGAGCTTGGACCACAATACCGTCAGTGGGTGCGGGAGGAGGTATTGGAATATGCATGAACATGTCATTGATGTGTTGACTCTCAGTGGGCGACACACTCGCTCTATTGCTTTAAATCGGGACTTATATGATGACCAGGTTACAAATGGTTATTTGATGACGCCTAATGGCCTTGCTGCTCTTCGTCAAATTGGTGAGGGTCTTGTCACGGGAAGAGCGCAACGCGCATGGAAGATTGTCGGTCCCTATGGGAGCGGCAAGTCTGCTTTGGGGGTTATTCTTGCTCAGTTGTTAGCGGGTCCAAGCCGTTATCCGGCCGCTGCAGAATGTCTTGCTGAAATTGCGCCAGATATCGCCGCCAAGTTTCAATCGACAAACAGACTTGGTCTGGCAGTTGTTGGCTCGCGCACGTCGTTTGGCTTGGCTTTGGCCGCTTCGATAGATCAGGCGCTTCAAGACATCAAGGGGACAAAAGCGGTCATCGCGTTTCGAAAAAAACTCGATATCGAAAACGGAACTTACAAAAAACTCCCCATTAATTCGGTAGTAGGCGATTTGGCCGGGGACTTTGCCACTGTTGTTACCTCGGCGGGTTACCAAGGCCTAGCGCTATTGATCGACGAGGTGGGCAAATTCGTAGAGTACGCAGCTCTCTACCCTGAGCAAGGGGACTTAATTGCACTTCAACAAGTTGCTGAGTCTGCATGCAAGGCTAACGACGATAAACTGGTTGTATTTGCAATGTTGCACCAACATCTTGCCAGTTATGCGGCCGGTGTCGGGCGCTCCCTCAACGATGAGTGGCATAAAGTTGCTGCGCGGTTCGAAGAAATTCCGTTTGATGAGCCCATCGAGCGTTACGCTCACTTTGCCAGTCATGCCCTGGGCGTTAAATCAGTCTTGTACAAACGCAAGGATCTGGTCTCGGAAGGCAGGGCTCTTTATGCACAAGCGTTACAATTAGGCATATTGCGCTCCACTTCTACCGTAGACAAAGAACTCTTTGAGCATCCGGAGAATCTCTATCCGCTACATCCGCTTACGTTAGCCGCTATTGCCACAGTATCGAAACGATACGGTCAGAGTGAAAGGTCTTTTCATGCATTCCTCAAAGGCAGCGAACCTAAAGGACTTCGTGATTTTGCTGCTAGCCATGCTATTGGTGCTTGGTACATGCTTACGGATCTCTACGATTTTCTATCGGATGGGAACAGTCTGCGCTTTCGAGACTTGGGTGCTGAGCGCCGTTGGGCTTTTGCTAAGGCAGCCGTCGAGCGACTTACTCAGGATGCGGTCGCACTATCAGTATTAAAGACAATTGCAGTGCTAGAGTTGGTGCAGGCCGGTATTACTGTGCCAATAACCGCTGAGGTGATTTCTTTTGCGTTGGGTGAAGATGATGTGATGGAGAGTAGCTCGGCACTCTCACGATTGGTTGATCAAGGCATTCTTCTAAAGCGTCGCAGGAAGCCGGAATATAGTCTGGCAGTGTCTGATGCCGTCAACATTGAGGCGCTTTACGAGCGTGCGGCAGATTCTAGCGAAAGTGAATTGGTCGTTAAGGGCATTGCCAAAGCACTATCTAAACGTCTCGTTGTCGCCAACCGTCACTATGACGCAACTGGCACGATTCGCACCATGGGCATGCTAGTGGGTACAGCGGAAGCCTGGCCGCAAATCCAAGTCGGAAAATCAGATGATGTGCGGCCAGATGCCTGGCTTAGACTTGTATTGGTTACTAAGGGCTCAAAGGCAGAACAGCAACTGGCAGATCGTTTAAAGGACGAGCAGGACGAACTTTGTATCAGTGCTGGCTTGGCATTGTCTAATGAAAGCCGTGCAGCGCTTGCAGAGTTCGCTATTTGGCAAACTGTACTGGGAGAAGTTAATAATAAGCGGTTGGATCCATGGACAACTAGGTATGTCGAAGATCGACTACAGGATGCCCGCGATGTTGTCGAGCGTCTTGTGACTTCAGCGTTAGTGCCATCTGCAGATCGTCCCGGCCCCAGTTATTGGCATGTCGGCTCCACTATTCCAAATAGTGAGTTCATGAACGTCAGCCAACTGGCTTCTTGGCTATTCGATAAGGTGTATCACCAGACGCCGCGAATCGTGAACGAGTTGATCAATAAAGACAAGCCCGCTTCGGCTATAGTTTTAGCAAGACAACGGATGTTTGATGTCTACTTGAGCGGAGATGAATCGCGTCAAATTAGTGGCGATGCCGAATATCCCCCAGAGCGCCTGATTCACACCACGCTATTATGTAATACGGGCATCTGGCGCGAAGTTGACGGTCGATTGGGGCTTCATGCGCCCATTCCCTCCAAGTCGCCCCACGTTTCCGCCGTCTGGTCTGCTATTGCGCTCCAACTTGACGCTGAAGAGCCAAAGAGTTTTGAACAAATTCTTGAGGCACTTGCAGCGCCTCCTCTGGGTGTTAGGGCGGGACCAGCTGGGATCTGGATTGCTGTATATCTGCTAACAAATCGTGCTAGATGTGCTGTTTTCGAGCGCGGCACGTTGATTCTGGAAATGACCTCCGAGCACTTGCAGCGGATGTACAAGAATCCGTCGGCATTTACGATGAGAGAGTTGCCTGAAGTTGAAGGAAGTCGGAGTCTGCTTGCAGACTATCGGGTCGCGCTCACAGCAGTTGGTTGTTCCATTGAAACGAATGCAACGTACCTAGAGACTGCGCGAGAGCTCATTCGGTGGTTCTACAGACTTCCAGACTTCACCAAACAAACTCTGAGCGTTAGTAAGGACGCAACTTTGGTTCGCTCAATATTGGACAAGGCTACGGACCCCATAGAGCTACTTACTCATACGCTATGCCGTGCACATCTTGAATCGAAGTCAAAAGACAGCTTCTCCATTTGGCTGACAAACACTTTGACGAATCTGGGCATGGCTCATCGTAAGCTTCAAGAGGACGTTGCTAATGAGTTGGGGCGAGGCTTTGGGATAAGCGGTCCTTTAAGTCGCGTTCGCGGCCAATTGCAAGCTGAGTGTACTAAAGAGAGTTCCAAGCTTGCAGATGCGAAATTAAAAGGTTTTATCCTACGGTGTACAGATCTACTGCTAACTGATGAAAAGTGGCTAGATTCTGTTGGGAGCCTTATAGTGCAACGACCTTTGGATTCATGGGTTGATGACACAATGAGCAAGTTTCAGGAAGGACTCGCTGATCTTTGCGGTCGATACCAGCGCTGGATGAAGGTTGTGATGCTTCGAGGAAAGGCTCCTCGTGCTGCGGAGCGCTTCATTGGCGTCACGTTAACAACCCCAGGAGGCGAGGAAGTTTCGGTGTTTTCCACTACCAACGATGCATCAACATCGATTGCGAATAGCGTCCTTGAATTGGTCGCCAAGTTTGCGAAGGGGGACTCCCAGTTGGCGGCCACATCATTGGCCCAAGCATTGATGGGGCTTCAAACAGATGATGTAAGTAAGAATGAGAAGGAGAGGACAAGCCATGGCTGAAGAGAAACGTCCAAGGCACATTTTGAGCCTGTCAGGTGGCAAAGACAGTGCAGCGCTTGCAATCTACTTGCGTGATCGTGTGCCAGAGATGGAGTATATATTCAGTGATACTCGGAAGGAGCTGCCAGAAACCTATGAGTATCTGGATCGAATATCCAGCTATTTAGGCAAAGAAGTAGTTCATCTAAATGCCGATGTGGGTTTTGACCACTGGTATGAGATGTACGGTGGAATGATTCCGTCGAACCATCGTAGGTGGTGCACTAGAGCCCTCAAGCTCAAACCTTTTGAGCAGTATTGTGGCAACGAAGAGGTCATCAACTATGTTGGCTTGAGAGCAGAAGAAAATCGTAGTGGCTATATCAGCCATAAGCCAAACATCAAAGCAGTCTACCCGTTCAGAGAAGACGGACTGGTGTTGCGTGACATTGAAGAAATTCTGCATACCTCAGGAGTGGGTATGCCTCCATACACCAAGTGGGGCCGTACAAGGTCAGGGTGCTACTTCTGCTTCTATCAACAAAAGATTGAATGGGTTCGACTAAAGGAAACCTATCCTGAACTCTATGACAAGGCTAAAGAGTACGAGAGGCCGTACGAGAAAACAGGAAATTTCTTTACGTGGAGTCAAGGTGAAAGCCTGGCCGAATTGGAGCAACCAGAGCGAATGGAACAAATCCGGCGTGAGCACGTAATCCGGATACAACGAAATGCTGCAAGAAGAGAAAATGTAAAGCTTATTGAAATCTTTGCGGAAGCAGATCGAACAGAAGAGCTTGAAGAAGATGACGACCAAGGTTGCTTGGTCTGCCAACTATAAGAGGTAATAATGCGTTATGGCATTTGAATTCAAAGCACGGGTACTGCTCGAACTTGGGGGCGAATTAATTAGCTCGGATGCGATAGCCCTCTATGAGTTGGTTAAGAACTCTTTAGATGCTGAATCGCCATCAGTCCAAGTCGACATTCGAATTGGAATGCAGCATTCTACATATCAGCAGCTAATGAATGTGTTGGATAGTTATGAGGCAATGGGCACGACTGCTGAATTTGACCCTGAGGTGTTTAATGAGGCCGTGCTCGGTCAACTGGAACCTCAAGTTACTGAATGGTCCAGAAAGAAATTTATTGAGAGCTATGGGAGTCCGACATCACTAGCAGAGGCCAAAGCTAGTCTCGCGGCGGCCTATCTAAAGACAAATCGAATTGCGGTAATAGACACAGGCATCGGGATGTCGAGTGTCTTGCTTGGCGGGGATTATTTGACAGTTGGGACACCTAGCAGATTAGAAAAAAAACAAGCGCTCATAAAATCCGTTATAGGAAATAGTTCTAGGCTCCAATATACAGAGACCGGCACTAAGGTCCCCCTTGGTGAGAAAGGCATTGGCCGCCTATCTGCAATGCGCTTAGGGCATTACATCAAAGTTAGAACGAAGCAAAAAGGCGATACTGAATGGCATAGGTTAGTGATGGATTGGCGCCCTGCAGTCAGCGACCCGACTCTCAGTGCGAATGACCCTAAATTAGACTTCACGCCTGTTAGCAGCCCATGTGCTTCCGATGAAATCCCTATTGAAGGTACTCAGATCTATATAAGAGATCTTCAAAGCGACTGGGCATTGGATAAGGTTCAGCGAGTTGTCAAGGAAGACTTGGCTAAGATTGCTGATCCGTTCAAGAGTCTAACAGCCAACAAATTCATCAAAGTAACCTATCAAGGTAAGCCAGTGACTGTTCCTGTTCTTGATCGAGAGCCACTTAATTATTGCGATGCAATTGTTAGTGCAAAGTTTCGCTATAACGATGCAAGCGAGCCCGAGTTAACGATCCATATAGCTTACAAAGAGCATCATCGGGAAAAAACCGTGGTGATGAAAGGCGATCATTTACGAACTTGTGTTAGGGAAGAAGTTGGCGTGAAAAAAAAGAAAGGGGCAAACTCCTTTTTGGTTGATGCTGAAATTGTTGCCCATGCATTAAATCACGTTGGCCCTTGGGAAATGAAATTTTATTGGTTCAATCGCGGGCGAATTAAAACCAAGGACTTTGAGCTATATCAAAATCTGATACAGGTATTTCTCAACCAATGGGGGGGGGGGTTACTTGTCTACCGTGATGGTTATCGTGTGTACCCTTATGGGGAGCGTTCCGATGACTGGCTTGCGCTCGACAAGAAGGCATTGGCCTCAGGCGCATTTAAATTGAATCGGGCGCAGATTGCCGGATATTTGCGGATTTCTTCAATAGCTAATCCATTACTTCAAGACCAAACAAATCGTGAAGGATTTCGTGATTCCCTCGACAAGGAGGCGCTTAAGCGTCTTCTGCGATATGTAATTATTGGGTTTGCCAGGCCTTTTCTGGAGGAGGTGGAACGTGAGTGTCAACCTCCAATGGAGCAAGTGGCCGAAGATGTTGAAAAACGCATAACGACTTCCAAGGGCGTTGCTGTTGCAGCTCTGCAACAAATAGGTTCTAGGGTTCCTAGCGAGAGCGCGAGCGTGGCCAAAGTTATGCACCATCTCGAAGAAGTGAGTGAAGCTTGGGAGCGTGCAAAGCTACGTATTGAACACTTTGATAAAGACCTAGAGAGCTTCGTTCATTTGGCTGGCGTTGGTTTGATGCTTGAATTTATTGCGCATGAGCTTACTCGTGTTACGCAAGACACTTTGAAAGCCGTAACGAGTGGGAAATTTTCGCAGGAGGTTGTCCACGCACAATTGAAAACCTTGGAAAAACGCGTCCGGATATTGGATGAGTTGAGCATTCCGGGTCGGCAAATCAGGCAATTCGAAAGCGTGAAGGATATGGTCTCGCTTCTTACCGAGTTTCATGAGGCGAAGGCTAAGCGACACGGTATTTTGATAGATGTAAGTGAAATATCTGCTGGTAAAAGTGAGTGGCAGGAAAAGGTAGAGAAAGGGCAGTTCTTGCAAATTCTTGATAACTTACTGAGCAACTCTTTTTATTGGCTACTTAACCGCTTCGATAAATCTCAACCAGGAAAAATTAAGATTCAGCTTGATTCAAAGAAACGAGGAATCTTGTTTTCTGACAATGGCCCAGGTATTTCAGCGGATCGTACTGACATAATCTTTGATCAGTTTGTCTCATCAAAGCCCCCTAGGGATGGTCGTGGATTAGGTTTGTATATCGCCAGTAGGCTCGCGGAGGAAAATAATGCCAAATTGGAGTTGGCTGGACCAGATGCTGACGGCATGTATCGGACATTTAGGATTTCATTCGACGCCTAGTGAGACTGAGAACGACAATGAGGAAGAAATGACGTTTAACATTGAAAGCTCCGTCGTCGTAGATGATGCTTTTGGCCCGCCAGCTTTAGGCCAAGTCAGTTCTGAGGATAAAAGTAAATGGATAGACTATATCGTTGAGTCGCGCGCTGGCGAAGCTGCTATTCGGACAATTTTGCATGATGGCGCCGGCCCTGATATGGATACTCTATTAACTGAGTCCACCAGCGACCATGTCACAATGGTCAAGTTGTGGGATGCTCACAAGGGTAATCAGCAACCTGATGCCAATCTAGCCTTGCTTTTTGGAATCGCTGAACTTGATTTGCAGGGGAAGGTTAGTACCCCGCAGGTTGTGGTCGATAAGTTGGTGGAACTGTGCGGCAGTGAGAAAGTAAAAACCTTCTTTAATATGGAAAGTGCTGTTGGTGCGTTGGCGACTGCAGATATTGCATTTGTCGATTTTTACCTTCGAGACGGCGAAGAGGATGCGGATGCGATTGCACGAATTAAAAAGTACGCTGAAACCTTAAAAAAGGTCAAGTTGCTTTTTATTATGTCGTCAAGAGCAACGTTAGAAGATCAGCAAATAGTACGACGCATTGTGGGCCTGAGATCCGCATTCTTCGATGTCTTACGCAAGCAGGATATAACTCCCGAATTTTTGGATAGTAGGATTTCAAGAAAGCGAGATCCCTATGTGGGGAATAAATCGCTTGAAGAAGTGATTGAAGCTTTAGTTGAGGCTACAACAACTGCAGTCACAGAATTCAAAGCTCAATGTGAGGATATGGAAGTCCATGATTTAAGAATATTGGACTTGGCAAGGCTTACGGCTGAAGGGGAGTCAATTCCAGAATATTTGACTTGGCTATTTTCAGAGGCCATTGCAGCAAAGACTCGTCGTATGGCGTTGCCTAGCGCCTTGAAAGGAAAAATTGAAGCTGATGACATTGGTTTTTCTGGTCAAATTCTGCAAGGAAGAGCTCTGTTCGATCTATTCGCCCAAGTGGTTTTTGGCCCCCCCATTCCTGCGCATTCGCCTTTAAGGTTTGGCGAGTTGCTAATGGAAAAATCCGACAAAAAACATATTTTGATTCTAAGTCCGGCATGTGATTTGCAACGATGCGAACCGACAAGATCTGTCTTATGTGTTTGGGCCACGTCGACGCCGTATACCAATTACAAGGAGCTAGTAGAAAATAAACTATATGGAAAACTTAACGGGGGCGTTCGTCATCTATATTGCTGCACAGACAAAGAAGGGCAATCTAAATATGTAATGTTGGCTTGGCAATTCGACGAAATTGTGACCTATACCGTACAGGCGCTTCAAGGCGACAAATTTGAACGTATTGCGCTTATGAACGAAATATTTGCCCAGGAAGTTAAAGAAGAAGTGCTTCGTAAACTTGGCAGAGTAGGAACGCAAATTGACCCGCCTCCGCCAATTGCGTTGAATGCAAAACTGAGGTGGAAAATCACTGGAGATACCCCTCGAGAAGCCAATACTCCTCATGACTCATTTATTTCAGCATTGCTAACTTATGCGGAAGAACTGAAAGAAGGCAAAACTACTAGCCAGCCAAGCCGGGCAGTTGTACTTTCAGATGCGTTTAAGGATTGGGCGGAAAAGGAAATTCTAGAGAGTTTTGGCGTGGCTAGTATGCCAGCAAAATTTCAAAATTGCATAAACTCTATTCGGCAAAAAAAGCTGTTTGTACTAAGGAATACTCTTTCAGTAGCCGAAGGAGACCTGCAAATAAAAGTAGTGTCGCCGGATGATTTGGGCGCAATGGAAAAGGGCTTGGTCGAGATTGCACTGCTGATGCCGGATATTGAAGCAAAACAGGATCCCGAGATTTTGTCAGGAGCTCATTTGTAGCAATTTAGACTCAATCTGATAGAAGACCTGAATCGAACAACAGGTGATTTTAGGATTGGAACGCGTGGCGGGTTTGAAATCGGAAGCATTTCTTTGCCATACTTGATGTGGAAGCATAAGCCTGCCAGAGCGGCAATGTTATGTTTCCCGGCACAAATGGATTGGCCAAGAGTGCCCAGATCCGAAGGTATAAAAGTTGCCGCGGGGCATGTGGTGAAGCATCAGTATCACTCAAACTAACCTAAAGCAGATAGTTGGACCCAATGACTCGCTCTGAACTTATAAAAAAACTTGCCGATCGTTTTCCACAATTCACCATTAAAGATTCAGAACTGGCAGTCACCGTCATCTTGGATGCCATGGCTGACACCATGTCCAAGGGAGGGCGGACTGAGATTCGCGGTTTCGGCAGTTTCGGCCTTAACTACCGTCCTCCGCGGATGGGACGCAATCCCAAGAACGGAGTCTCAGTTCCAGTTCCCGGCAAATACGTCCCGCGCTTCAAGGCCGGTCTAGAACTGCGTGCGCGCGTCGATTATGACAGCCCGCATCCTTGAGTTACTAGCGTGATGCACGGATAAACGTTGCTCTCGTTATCAACAAAGTCCTCTAACTTTAATAGAACTTCAAGGGATAACCATGTCGTCTCAGAATGAAAACCTGAAAGTCATCATCGATCAACTGTTGTCCGCCCAAGAGACAGCAGAGATGCTTTTCGAGAAACTGCAACGCATGGAAAGCCATACACCTCATCTTTGCGCTGTTACAGCGGCAAGCATTTCAGATGGCCAACTCCTGACCGGTCGTGTTCTCTCAAATCTGTCCGTGGCACAACGCGAGATTGAATCCCGGCTGCCGGATTATGCATTCGATTCTGGAGTTCATTGGGCGGCTGGTAAGCTCAACCTTTCTGTGGCATGTATGTTTCCTACGCACCTGGATATGATGCTTTCCCACCATGATGAGGGAATCAGACAAGTCGCAGTACGTTGCGGCGATCTGAGTGAAGAACAATTGCAGAAAGCGCTTCAGGACCCGGAAAGCTGGGTAAGGCAGGCGGCGGAGACGCGCAAACGGGATGGGAACAAGCCCTCGATACACAGGGACTTACCTGTTGTGACACTCAAATCTGTTGCAAGAATCGGTTATCAGTGACAAGTCACTGAAGCTCGGCTTCCCTCATGAATCTCGATTCCGGCCCATCATCAAGCGAACTACTGATCTCAAGTCGGTTACGCGCGCGCGTCATACCGACGTAGAACAACCTCCTTTCCTCGGCCTCGGTAGAATCAGGGTGTGGGATATTCCCGTCCTCGGCCGCGATGATCCAAACGTTGTCGAACTCCAGTCCTTTGCTGCCATGCAAGGTTGAGAGAACGACCTCGGCCGCGGCAGTGTCCGAATTCAGCCTGGTCAGGGTGTTCAGCCGCTGCGCGAGAGATCCATTCAGCTTTGCCACGATGTTGGCCAGCCTCTTGAGCAGATTGCCGCGGTCGGACTTCAGGTACTGAGAAAACCAGTTCGTGGCCGCATAGATGGCCAGAGACGTGTTTCCGTCTGCCATTTGCCGGCGCCAGTCGGCGCAACCGCGCCTCACGCCGTCGATAATCTTGATGGCACGGACATCTTCGTTGGGTACGTGCTGGCGGATCTTTTCCAGCATCTGGTCGCAGTTCTTGTGGCTGTGGTCCAGGTTAAGCAGCTCCGGCTTGATGCCGCACATAGAGAGCGCGTTGGCCATGCCCGTCCAGTTGTCCGAATGCACGCTCTTCAGCAGCCCGACAAGCGCGCTTCCTACCATGCCATCCCAGATGGACTTGCCGCCAGACAAGCGATAAGGGATAGCGTTCGCCATCAGTTCCGCCTCGACGTGCTCAAGCAAGCTGTTGGTTCTGGCCAGAATCGCCCAAGTTTGGCCGGGGGAAGACTTGATTGCCTTGGCTACGCGGCCAGCCTCATCGAGCCGATCTGCAACGCGATGCACATTGATGACGCCCACATTGGAGCGATGCGCCGTGATGGCCTTGTTGGCACGCAGCTTGTTGCAGGCGATCAGCGTTGCGGCGTGAGCAAGAATGTTCGGCGCGCACCGGTAATTGACGGGTAAGGTGATCTCCTGGGAAACCAGCTGCTGGGTGACGCGCTGCATTCCCTCGTACCCGAGGGCGTTCCTGAAGGAGTACAAGCTCTGATCATCGTCACCAACGATGGTGCACTCGATGCCTGCCTTGCCGTGCTCGATCACCCACTGCGTCTGAATCTCATCCGCATCCTGAAATTCATCGGCCAACAGCCAGCGTATGGAGAGCGGCTTGATGCTGTCATCCCGAATACCGTTCACCACGGTCAACAGGATGTCGGAGAAGTCCATGCCGCGCTCTGTGGCCAGCAGGCCTTGGTAAGCATGGAACACATCCTCGATCTCGACATCCTCGAACTTGGGGACGCCGAGTTGGGATTTGGCGCGGTCGATGGCGGACAGCACGTCCTCGAAAGGTGCGTGGCACTTGAATTGCGAGTAGCACCGACGCAGTATGCCCATGCGCTCCCCATCGGACAGAAGCTTGATACGGGACAAGTGCTTCAGGCGGCGAATTTGCGAAAGTGCGACGGAATGGAAGGTGCCGACAGCCAAGCGCTGCGCCTCGCGCTCCCCGCACAACTGTAGTGTCCGGGCTTTAAGTTCAGCCGCAGCATCGCGAGTGAAGGTGACGGCGCAGAGCCGTCCGGTTTTGTTTTCAGAGAGGAGCCGGGCAGCGCGCATGGATAGCACGCTGGTTTTGCCCGATCCTGGACAAGCCAGAATCGAGCAATGCCCCTCGGCCGTGATGGCGCGAGATTGATATTGGTTGAGTTCGATCAAGCAACGACAGCTTCAGCAGGTTGAGCTGCGGCGGCGGCCTTCTTCGTGCGCTTCGGCTTGGTCGCAGTTGCAGCAGGTTCTGATCCTTCCGCACCGGTCTCGGTGGTAGATGCGCCATCAGTCAAAGTCAGATCGTCATCGTGCTCCTGATCTGGTCCCTTGTTGTTGTGGGCTTTGAATGCGCGGTTCGTGATGCTCTTGATCTCGGCAGCTACGCCGATGGCCTTGCGACGCCACTTGCGCTCCATGCTCGATTTCACATCGTCGGCAATGAAACCAGCGAACCAGGCAGAGTGGACAAGGCAGATCAGCTCGTCCAGTTCGGTGATGATTTGCAGGTACTGGCCAGCCTTGTGACAGGTCAGTTTGGCCTCAACGGTCGCTGCATTCGTGTAGCTCAACCTACCCATTTCAATGCCGTTATCGTCGGCGATCTTCTTGATCTGAGCTGCTTCCTTGCGCAGCTCGGCCAGCGCTTTGTTGATCAGATGATCGACGGCACCGTTAACAGCCATCATGTCGCTCTGGTTTTTGATGATGGTGGGGAGCACCGCGCTCAAATTGCGCATTGACACTGCGCACTCATCGAATGCGGTATCAAAAGCCAGTTGGGCAGGGGTCGTATTCAGCGATATCGTCTTCTGGATATAGGGGTTGCTGAATTCGATCTTGCGCTTCGCAGCCGGGATTTCTGCTTTCTTTGCCACCTTTTTTTCTTCCACTTTCTCAGCCATGGTTGTCGTTCCTTATAAATGAATGGGATGGGTATTGCGATCCTGACTTTGCCGTAGCTCATCAAGAAAATCCTCGGAATGCGGTTCAAATTTGAACCGTATTTCAAGGATTTCAGAGAAGCATCTCTTGATAATCGCCACACGCTCCACAGGCGCACTACAGCACGCAAGGAAGATTTGAAGGCGCAGGGAAACGCGCCGCAGACGCCTTGCAGATGTGCTGAGGATGAGGGCGCGAGATTGGCGAGACGTTCGCTAGAACGCCTGTGGGTGAACTGGAATTTCACTACACACAAGGAGAATGCTGTGCAAATCGTCGGACTGGATATTGGTTACTCGAACTTGAAGGTGGCATTTGGTGAGGATGGGAAGGAGCCAGCGCTCGTAAGCCGTCCGGCCGGCGCCGCACCATCGGAACATATTGGCCAGCGCATCATGTCTACCGGCGCCGATGAACCCCTCCGCGTTCTGGTGGACGGTAAAGAGTATGTCGCCGGATGCAGCCATGATCGACTGGAGAACTGGGCGCGCGAACTCCACAAGGATTACACCTCCACCGATTCCTACCGCGCTCTGTTCAATGCCGGTCTGCTGCTGTCCGGCATGACGGAGATTGATCGCGTGGTGACTGGCCTGCCGACCAGTCAATACTTCGATGACGGTCTGCGCAAGCACTTGGCCAAGACCATGAAGGGCGAGCATCAAGTCACCCCGAAGAAGAAGATCATCGTCAAGGACGTGAAGATCGTGCCCCAGCCGCTGGGCGGTTTCGTGGACTACCTCAACCACCTCGAAGATCCTTCCGAGATCGAAGATGCCTCGGTATTGGTCATCGACCCTGGCTTCTTCTCAGTGGACTGGGTGCTACTGGTGAACGGTGAATTCAAGCGCGGCTCGTCCGGTACCAGCCTCGATGCCACCTCGGTCATTCTGGACGAAGCCAGCGCGCTGATCGGCAAGGACTTCGGGAGCGGTCCCGGCCGCAGCAAGATGGAGAACGCGGTACGTTCCGGCCGGAACACAGTGTCGGTGCACGGCACTCGCGTCGACATCGCCCCCTATCTTGCTGCCGCTTCGGCAACAGTGGGGCACATCGTCAGCTCACAGCTGCAAGCCTCCCTGCGCAAGGAAGAGTCTGCGGTCGATGCCATCGTGATGGTGGGCGGCGGTGCACCGCTGTTCGAAGCCGCAATCAAGGAAGCTTTCGACAAGACACCGCTGACGATTGCCACAGATTCTGTGTTCGCGAACGCACGCGGCTTCTGGCACGGCGGGGCGGCGTAATGGACGGCGAGAGCTTGGAGGGGTCATGCGGATAACCGTCAACTATTTCGAGGGATACCCTGAGTTGGAGGCCGAGTTGGCCAAGCACTCGCCACGCGCCCGTGCTGAGCGGATGCGATTCCTTGCGGCGATGGGATTGGCCTTCATGAACGATGGTCGATCCCACGCCGGTGCTGCAGCAGCGCCGGTTGTTACGCCGGCAGCACCTGCGGCAACCCAGACGACACCCGGCAAGGGAGTTGGCAGCACAGCAAAGTCAATTGCGCGGAATGTTTTCCGTCAGGCGGAGGATGAATGAGCAAGCTCACAACCTGGTCAGGCCGGCAGGTCGATTACCTCAACCCCTCTCCGGACGATATTCACATTGTCGATATCGCCACCGCACTTGCGCGCGAATGCCGGTACGCCGGTCACGCGTCGCATTTCTACTCGGTCGCACAACACTCTGTCCTGTGTAGCCGGATTGTCCCTCCAGAGCTGGCCATCGAAGCGCTATTGCACGATGCCGCCGAGGCATTCATCAAGGACATTCCAACACCACTTAAGCGATTGCTGCCGGACTACAAAGTGATCGAGGAGCGTTTCGACTGGGCGATCCGCGTGCACTTTGGATTGCCGGAAGAGGCCAGCCCGGGAATCAAGGAGGCCGACAACATCCTGCTCGTCACCGAGGTCCGCGATTTGTTTCCGCCTGGGCGTGTGTTGCACAAGATTCCGGTCGCGGCGGATCCGATGAATGGACGAATCTGGCCGCTGGCACCGGAGACTGCCAAGGACCAGTTCATGGATCGTTTCCATTTTCTACAACGTTGAACCACGCCCCAAAGGAAAGGTTTACGCAAATGGATATAAGCAATCCCTATCTTGCCGGCCTTGATCTGGCCAAGCAGCATCACGGCACAAGCGGTCAATCCGCGATGGTGAAGTGCATCCTGTCGCTATACAACAGCCGGAACTCGTTCTCGATCAGCGAGATATTGGCACCGCTGGACAGCAAGTATTCGGCGGCGGTCTTTGCCATGCTTCACGAGTACGCGCGCCACGGCGAAACCGAGGAATTGCGGATCGCTGGCCGTTGGTGCGTCGAGAACTTCCCGCGCATGATCGAACTCGCCGATGCCATGAGCAACGCGGCCGGAGAGGTGCGTTATCGCTGGGATCGGGAGCATGAAGCAGAAATGCGCCGCTTGTATCCAGATGGCTAGCGGGAAGTCAGAAATCATGAGCGAGAAGACCGCAGTGATGTCGCGCGCCCTATCTCATGAATGGGTGTCGCTGGAACAGTTGGGGGAGGCAATACGGAAGTGTTCTGCAGCACATCCCGAGTACACGGCACAACGGTTGTTGCATCCGGATGCGGAAAGACTCTGTGAGGCGCTGGCCGAGATGAACTATCGGAAATTGAGTGCAGTGAAACGCGAGGTGTTCGAAGGCGAACATCTGGAAGCGCTGATGAGGTGGGTTGAATGATCGAATTGATTGAATGGGTGGGGTGCATCATCGGATTGGGCGGCGCCGCACTGCTTGCCATGAACTCACGCCATTCTGCATGGGGATGGGTGCTATTCATCCTGTCGAATGTGGCATGGATCGCATACGGCCTGTTGACGCACGCTAATGGGTTGGTGGTCCAGCAGCTCGGCTTCACGGTCACAAGCCTGATGGGCATCTGGAAGTGGCTGGTTGTTCCGCGCCTTGCGCTCAAATCTATCCACAAAAATGGTGGATAAGATTGTGAACAAGGTCGTCACTGACCACGAATACAGGGGTGATCGAGGCGCTGCTCAATCCGTGAGCGGCAATCTCGTGCATCGAAAGATTGGCCGGCATCACATTGCATTCTTCAGGGCAGGCCTGCAGGGGCTGGATATCGGCGACATGGCCGACAAGTATCTTGAGACCGGCATGGATCTCCGTCGCGCCAAGACAACGCTGGTATGGATTCGGGACACGCTGCGCCAGGCGGCATTGCGACATGGCAAACATCGTGAGGCTCACCTGATTCGCCTGCGTGTGGCCATCCATGGTCCCGTCGAGATCGCGGCCAAGATACCTTCACTGGACGAGTTCCGGGATGAGTTCGACCCGAACGGCTTCTACACCGAGAGAGAGCTGCTTCAAGCCTATCTGGAAGCCCATCCCCAGTCCGTCGATACACAAGCCCGGAAGAGGCAGCGCCTGATCAGTCGGCAGCTGGAAGCCCTGAAATGGATAGAGCCGCTGATCGCCGCCGACCCTGTGCGCGAAGACTGGGTTGCGGCATGGTTCGATGAAACGATATCCAAGCGCCTGCTGCTGGCCGGGCTACCTACGCTGGGGCATCTTCTGGATTGTATTGCCAGCGCCGGATACCGGTGGTGGGTCGGCGTGCCAAGACTGGGAGAAAAGGGCGCTGCGCGCATCGTGGCATGGCTGCGGGGCTATGAAGCCTCTCTGGGGGCGATTCCGGAACAGTCACTTGTGCCGCTGCGCAGCATGTCGACCAATGCGCTCATTCAACAGCGACAGAGCAGCACAGGCATCGTCCCGCTCGAATCATTTGCCGCGCCGGCAGACCTTGATGGTCGGGAAGGTTCGAACCGCTATCCGGGCGCACCGCGCGTCGATGCAGCCAACGATTACCAGGCCATCTTTGCGTGGCTGGCCACAAAGTCCGGCAATCCGAACACGCAACGCTCCTATCAGAAGGAAGCCGAACGGATGCTGCTGTGGGCAGTATTGGAACGCGGCAAGGCACTATCCAGCCTGTCGGTCGAGGACTGTGCCGCCTACCGTGATTGGCTTTCCATGCTCGGCCGCACAGAAGGCGCAGAGTGGCCCTTCCGTATTGTGCAGTCATCATGGTTGGGCGAGAAGGGCATTGCTCGCCACCAACAGGGCTGGAAGCCGTTTGATGGGGCGCTGTCGGCACGTAGCGTGAAGTACGCCATAACTGTTGTCAGTGGGTTGTATGAGTGGCTGGTGCGCGTGCATTACTGCGCATTCAATCCGTGGGTCGGAGTGACAAAGACGCTGCTGGTCAATGCCGACGAACCGGCGCCAGAGGTTGAGTTCATGCGCGCCTTCTCTGTTGGCCAATGGGAACACTTGATGTTGGATCTGGCTGGCCAGCCGACCAGCAAACAAAACGTGAGGCTGAAGTTCGTCCTCCCGTTTGCCTATTCCACCGGCATGCGCATCTCGGAACTGGTGGGTGCGAGCGTTGGCCGTATCTACACCATGCCGCTCACCGATGGAGTGGGGGTAAGGTGGATGCTCAAGGTGCTAGGGAAGGGTGGTAAATGGCGCGCAGTGCCGATCCCATCGGACACCATTGAGGCGCTGAAAGTCTACCTTGAGCATCGAGGCCTGAATCCGGACATCCTCAGCAACCCGCCCGAGACGCCGCTCATCGCAAGCCTGACCGGTCCAGGAGCGATCACGACTAGTGCGCTTTCCAAGTCGCTGGATGGGTTCTTTGATGACGTGGCCAGAAAACTCAAGGAAGACGGCCGGAGCATCGAGGCCAAAGCATTCGAGCAGGCTACGGTCCACTGGATGCGCCATACCTGCGGAAGCCATTTGGCATTGGATGGAGTGCCCCTGAACGTCATCCAGCGTCTACTCGGTCATACCAGCCTGCAAACGACCAGCATCTATACCGATGCTTCCGATGAGAACATGTGGCGCGCCGTGGAGAGCGCAGGGCACAGCAAGAGGGCGGCGTGATACTCCGCTTCGAGAGCAATCAGCGCGGATATCAGGTCGAACTGAGCGAAGATCTGTTTGGAGCCTTCATCTTGCGACGGCGCTGGTATGGCCTGAACAATCGTAGAGGCGGTGCAAAACAACAAGTGTTCCTCAACATGTCAGACGCCTTGAAAGAGGTACGCCGCATTACGCGCACCCGCGAAAGGCACGGGTACAGGCGCGGATGATTTTTCGGTACGTTACACAAGCCGGTGAGCCTGCGGAGTGTGAACTATTCATCGGTCAAATAAGGCAGCTTCCGGCGCTGATGTTTGTCCAAGCACCAGATGCACATCCCATCATGAATGAGATAACTTCACTTGTTGAGCAGGCGCTTGATCGATATTTCGACCATGTACACATGAAGAAGATCGACGTGCGGGTGTTCGTGCACTACCCCTCAATTGATTGCCACAAGAATGTTTGCATGGAAGTGTATCTAGGCATCAGGCACCGGAGTTTCATCGAAAGAGCTGTCTCCCACCGCAAGTGGCGGTGGGCAGCCCACAATCCTCAACGAGTCAAGATTGGGCACTCATCAGTCACCTACATCAACCTGATGTGGATATTGAGCGCACAAACGGGGACATGACACACACATGGTGACTAGGCCAGCTTTGACTGACAACGGACGCTCAGGCTTCGCGGCTCACCGACAGCAGCTCGGCCATAAGAGACGGCGGTGGTTTCCAGAAATGGGTGCCAGTACAGAATGTGGCGATGTCAGCTTCACTTTCAACAGCAGTCGTTCAAAACTAAAAGTTTGATGATGATCGAACGTCACCTGCTATTAACCATTTGAGACATTAGAGCTTCGATATTCCATTCACAAACCGTCATTCACGGAGTAGAAAAATACAGTGCTGACGTTCCCTAAGTCAAATTCGAATACTCTATGGTGCAGAAACTACATATTTGTCTTTGCCGCTCTTTTTTGCTACGTACATCGCATTGTCTGCGGCTGTTAATAAAGAATCCAGACTGTCCGCATGTTCTGGATATTCTGCAATGCCGATACTTGCAGTTATACCTGTGATATTTCTTTTTCCGATTTCAAATTCTGCTCTTAACGTTTCCAGTATTCGATTGGCTACTTTGATTGCCCTATCAATATCTGAATCAAGCAAAAGCACAACAAACTCATCACCCCCTAGTCGAGCTGCCGTGTCACCCTCTCTGAGACATGAAAGCAATCTTGTTGCTACTTCTTTTAACAAACGGTCACCAAAGGTGTGACCGTAGGTGTCATTGACTGGTTTGAATCCATCCAGATCGATAAAAAGCAGAGAGATTGCACGTGAAGTACGGTTGGATACTGAAATTGTCTGATTCAATCGGTCGATTAATAGCGTTCGATTTGGCAAACCAGTCAGCTGATCGAAATGAGCCAAACCAAAAAGGTATTTTTGTTTTCGCTTTGTTATTTCATTCAGCAAGTCATAGCCATTTCCCATGCCTGCATAGCGTTTATCTTTTGTAATGATAAAACCACTCACCATGTGTTCCATGCCTGCATCAAGAATAATGCGTGCAACATCCTCAATTCCAGTTTGCACATCGACAATGATGGGATTGCCGTCCATCAAATAAGTGATAGGCTTTTTGCCCTTGAGTTCTTTTACGTACTGCTTACTGAAATACTCGGTGAGTTCTTGCCGTAAGACCATTCCCATCGGCCTATTTTTTTCATTTACAACAGGGAGTGCATAAAGTTTTTTGTCATCATGGAATAGTTCCAATACCTCAAGGCAACTCATACCTTCGTTTACTGCGGGAACATGCTTGAGCAAACATTCTACGCCGGAGCAATCTGTGGTTTGTTTTCTATCCATGGCCTTGCAATCTCTTTGAGCTGAAGCTAAATCTAACTCTAACTCTCTTTCATGTTCACTTCGGGAATTCCTCTTTCATGTGCATATCCTTAACAGACGCAAGCGTGATTTTACCGTCTCACACAAATACTTATGAGGGGAAATATTTACAGTTTTATTGCACCCAACACGCATTCTGCAGGCGCATTCCTACTTGTTCTGTTTGGGTACTCGAAGTACACACAGTGTGCTATTGAGAAGGAAATCCACCCTAAAACGACTGAAATATCGGCTTAATAAAATGGCACACCTGATAACTGTTGAACGAACTAACGCAAAAAAATGTTGGTCGAAGATGACACACGTGTTAGCCGGTGCCACTACAAAATAATTCATCTCTCCGTAATCTCTCTGTCACTTTCATCTCCTAGCATTCGCACTGTTTAGAAATTCTTAACTTAATGGCGAGACGATTCGAAATATGAATCGTCATCAAGGCTTGTGGGGGTGACTTGTGATCGAACTCAAAAATGTATCCGTCAGGTATGGAGCCGATGCGATCGGGCTGCATCCGACCTCGCTGAGTTTCAAGCGCGGTGAATTTAATGTCCTGCTTGGCGCTTCGGGCGCGGGTAAGTCGACGTTGCTCCGCTGTCTCAATATGCTTACTCGTCCGACAACGGGTTCTATTCATGTTCAAGATGTTGGGGTTGTCGACACTGCTGCAGCCCTCAGACTACACCGGCGTCGTACCGGCATGATCTTCCAGCAGCATCAGCTAATCCGGCGACATACGGCGCTACAGAACGTACTTCTTGGCCGTATCGGCTATCACACCACCCTGCGTTCCATGTTCCCATTGCCCCGTGCTGAACAGCATATCGCGCTTGAATGTCTGGAGCGTGTTGGTTTGCTGGAAAAGGCCACCGAGCGGGTTGACCGTTTGAGCGGAGGTCAACTGCAGCGTGTTGGTATCGCGCGTGCATTGGCGCAGCAGCCACGTTTGATGCTGGCGGACGAACCTGTTGCCAGCCTAGATCCGGCAACTTCGCGTCGTGTGTTGTCGCAACTGAAGCATATTTGCCTTGAAGATGGCATCACGACAGTGGTGAGTCTTCATCAAGTCGATCTGGCGCGTGAATTCGCCGACCGGATCATTGCCATCGCACATGGTCGGGTCGTCTACGACGGCTCACCGAACGAACTGAGTGACGCCCTGTTGCAGGATATCTACGATCAGGCGCCAACCAGTGGCCGAGAAGAAATACCCGTGCCCCCTTTACCTTCATTTACCCAACTAGCCATCAACGAGGAGTGAATCATGAAACGAATGCTAAAACTGCTTACCCTGCTTGCCGCGCTGTCCGTTCCGTTCGGAGCACAGGCCGCGCCCAAAGCCGATCCGGATACTCTCAAGGTGGCTCTGCTGCCGGACGAGAACGCCGGCACCATCATCAAGAACAACCAGGCGCTGAAGGAATATCTTGAGGTGACGCTGGGCAAGAAGATCGAACTGATCGTCACCACAGACTACTCGTCGATGATTGAGGCGATGCGCCACGGTCGTCTTGATCTGGCCTATTTTGGCCCGCTCTCCTATGTGCTGGCCCGTCAGAAGAGCAATATCGAGCCATTCGTTGCGCTCAAGAGCAAGGGGAGCACGACCTATCAATCCGCAGTCATCGGAAACGTCGAGGCTGGTGTCAATAAGATTGAGGACATCAAGGGCAAGAACATGGCATATGGCGATAAGGCTTCCACCTCTAGCCATCTGATTCCCAAGTCCGTGCTGGCCGAGAAGGGCTTACTTGCTGGCAGCGACTATAACGAGCATTTCGTCGGTTCGCATGATGCTGTCGCAATGGCCGTGCAGAATGGTCATGCACAGGCCGGTGGTCTGAGCCGTCCAATCTTCGAGTCGCTGGTCGAGCGCAAAATCATCGATGGCAACAAGGTAAAAGTGCTCGAGTATTCCAAACCGTTCCCGCAATATCCGTGGACCATGCGCTCCAATCTCAAACCAGAGTTGAAGGAGAAGATTCGCCAGGCGTTCTTGGACATCAAGGATCCGGCCATCCTCAAACCCTTCAAGGCGGACGGCTTCGACGTGATTACCGACAAGCACTACGATGTCGTGCGCGATTTGGGTCATCTGCTGAAGATAGATTTGTCCAAGTTCTAATCGAAAACAGTATATGAGCGACCATAACAGTCAATACGACCAACTGCTCGACGTAGCTCAGCGCGACTGGATGTACAACGCGCTGCGCTTCGGCGCAGCCATGCTGGTCATCCTGATATGTGCGCACTACGTCGGTCTATTCGATGCAGAGCGTCTCTCGGAAGGTGTGCCGAGCCTGTTCAGTCTGGTCGGCGAAATGATGCCGCCGAACTTCAATGAGGTCGCCAACTGGTGGAAGCCGCTGTTGGACACGCTGGCCATGAGTATTGCGGGCACTGCGCTGGCGGTTGCTTTCTCGCTGCCGCTGGCTTTTCTGGCTGCACAGAACACTTCTCCGCATCCGCTGGTCTATCAAATGGCGCGCGGCTTGTTGAATACCTTGCGTTCCATACCAGAGTTGATACTTGGCATCATCTTCGTGGCGGCAGTCGGCTTCGGCGCACTGCCCGGCGTACTTGCACTTGGTCTTCATTCGATCGGCATGGTTGGCAAATTCTTCGCCGAAGCGATTGAGCATGCCGATCCAGCACCGATAGAAGCAGCACGTGCAGCAGGTGCGTCGCCGCTACAGGTATTGCTACATGGGGTATTGCCGCAAGTGCTACCGCAGCTCGCCGACACATCCATCTACCGATGGGAATACAACTTCCGTGCATCCACGGTGATGGGAATGGTTGGGGCGGGAGGGATAGGCTTCGAACTGATGGGGTCCTTGCGCATCATGCAATACCAAGATGTGTCAGCAATATTGCTTGTGATCTTGGTCATGGTTACGCTCGTGGATGCTTTCAGCGGATATCTCAGGAAACGTTTTAAATAATTGGAGACAAGATGAAACCGAAAATCGTCATTACCAGTTGGGTGCATCCGCAGACACTGGACATGCTTAGACCTCATTGCGATGTTGTTGCCAACGAAACGCGTGAGCGGCTGAGTCGCGAAGAGATAATCAAGCGGTGCAGTGATGCGGTCGCGGTCATGACCTTCATGCCGGACAGCATAGATGACGCGTTCCTCGCAGAATGTCCGCAATTGCGATTGGTCGCCTGCGCGCTCAAGGGATATGACAACTATGATGTGGCGGCCTGTACACGCCGAGGGGTCCGCATAACCAACGTCCCCGACCTGCTGACCATCCCGACCGCAGAACTGACCGTTGGGCTGTTGATCGGCCTGACGCGTAAAGTCCTGCAGGGCGACCGCTTCGTGCGTTCAGGACAATTCACTGGATGGCGTCCTATGCTGTATGGCGCAGGCTTGACAGGTCGCACACTTGGCATCATCGGCATGGGCGCGGTCGGTCGCGCTATAGCCGCTCGCCTGCAGGGTTACGAGATGGAACTGCTCTACACCGACCCGCAACCGTTGCCACCTGAGCTCGAGGCGCGCTTGGGGTTGCGCAAGGTGGGGTTGGTGCAGTTGTTGGCCGAGAGCGACTATGTGGTGCCCATGGTGCCCTACACGCAAGATACGTTGCATATGATCAATGCGGCATCACTGTCGATTATGAAGCCAGGAGCCTATCTGGTGAATACCTGCCGTGGCTCGGTGGTCGATGAGAAAGCAGTAGCCGATGCTCTCGATTCCGGCAAGCTGGCGGGCTATGCAGCTGATGTGTTCGAACTGGAAGAATGGATGCGGCCGGACCGTCCAGAATCTATTTCTGAACGCCTGTTGTCCAACACGGAGCTTACGCTTTTCACACCTCACATTGGCTCTGCCGTGGATACGGTGCGGTTGGCAATCGAGATGGAAGCTGCGACCAATATTCTGCAATTACTCAAAGGGCAGATTCCGCAAGGGGCGATCAACCATCCGCTGGACAAGGTGGCGGTCTGAGTACCTTGAACCTAGATCAGGTGGCGAGCTTTCTCGCCATCTTCCGACATGGCAGCTTCCGCGCCGGTGCGCGAGAAAGAAGTCTTTCCCAGGGCGCGATATCGCAACAGATGCAGAAGCTCGAGATGCAACTCGGGGCACGACTGATCGAGCGGGATGCTGCGGGTTGCCGTCTGACGACGGAAGGGATGGCGTTCAAGCCCTATGCTGAGAATCTGCTGAGACTGAGCACGAATGCCGCCGGCATCTTCCTGAGCAAGCCTGTAGTCATCGGGGCGAGCAGCAATATAGGTATTTATCTACTGTCTGGGTATGTGAAGGATTTTCTGGACCTGCAGGAAACACCGAAAACACAACTGGATGTCCGCATAGACAAGAATCCGTCCATTGCGCAGCAACTTGATTCGGGAGATATCGACGTCGCTGTAATGGAATGGTGGGACGGTCGCGAGGGTTACGAAGCTCGCCCGTGGCGGCAGGAAGAACTGGTCGTTATCGTTCCGCCGAGTCACCCTTGGGCCGATAAACATAGCCTTTCTCACGGGGACCTGATGGGTGTTCCCCTGCTCGGCGGCGAGCCGGGTACGGGAACAGGTCGGATACTTGCTGACTACTTTGGAAGCGGGGAGAGTGGCTTGTCTGTCGGTATGCAACTGGGATCTACCGATGCTGTGAAGCAGTGGGTGAAAGCGGGGCTGGGAGTGTCGATCGTACTGGTTGGCACTGTGTCCGAGGAGGTCCAATCCGGCACCTTGGTTCCCATTGCACTCGAAGGCGGTAATCTGCGTAAAGAACTCTATGTAATCTGGCGCGATACGCTGTCTCTCGGGCACCCGGCACGAAGGTTCGGAGAATGGTTGGCAGGGAAAGGTTGAGACTTAAGTTCGTTGTGTGATTAATCCCTTGTATGGTTTGAATCGCCCCCGATTCTTAGTTTTGAACGTCCGCTGTTAAGAGTGAAGCGGACAACCATTCAGAACAATCAATCAGCTATTTCAGCAATTCATCAGTGTCTCTTATGGCCGAGCTGCTGTCGGTGGATCTCCAGACCGGGATGACTGCTACCGCTGCTTTTCCGCCCTTGGCCTGTCGACATCCAACCCTCGAAGCGCAGGAAGTAGTTAATAAATGGGGTTTTGAGACGGAATACCGGTTCGAGGATGGTCAGCAACGTCTATACGTGGGCGGCAGGTTGCACTGCTAGGAGCCTTGGCGCACCTGCTCTAGGTAGGCATCGATGGCACGCATAGCCTCAGCCGCATATTGTGCGCCATCACTCTTCTGCAGCAGCACCATAGCCCGTTGCTTGCACTCCGATTCGCCGCCATGTCCGATCGAGGCGACCATCTGACTGAAGCAACGATTGAACTCCACTAGTGCGACCTCAGCCTTGGGGGAAAGCTGCGCTACCTGGCTGTTGATATCGGTTGTATTCAGCAGGCCTGGCTGGAATACCAGAAAGCCAACGCCGGCAATGACGACCACGAATGCAATGATTCGAAGAATACCGGCCAGCAGCTTGAGCGCGAAGTAGGCAATCAGGAATACGGCCGCAGCCAGGATGATTTGTTCCATCGTGAAATTCAGCATGCATTCCGTCCTTTCTGATCGCGCCGATTACCGTGCCGATACACCATTGGGCGGCATGCCGCTCTTGCACAGATCCAGCTCGTAGTTCAAGGCGAAGTCTGTCTTGGGGCCTTCCTTGGTCGGTGTGTTGGGCTGAATGAGTTTGACGGCGAGGCGGCTACAACCTTCTTCATTGTAGCGCTTGAGCGTCGACACCTCGGCGCGGACAGGATCGTATGCGCCGGTGGTTTCGTGGATCTTGTCGGCCACCGCACCTTCCACGATGCCTTTGGAAGCGCCGTCAGGCGAGTTGAGCGCCATCAACATCAGCGCCTTGACTGTATTGCTGTCAGACGCTTGAGCAGCGCCGGCCAACATGGAAAGGCATGCAAGGCAAAGCAGTTTTTTCTTCATCAATGAACCTCTTGGTTGGGAATCGAGGGCTGTGCGGATGCGCTAGCGTTATCTGCCACCTCGGGCTGGGCCTGAATCTCGGTTACGACACGCTTCACCGCGGCACGGAGTACAGCGATGGGGCGATCAAACGGGTCGGCAGATGCGACGGTGACAATCTCCATGTTTCTGGTCTTGCCATCGGCATCTTTGAATTCCAGATTGGCTCGGATTCCAACAGCACTTGCAGAGAGGTATTTGGACTTACGAGAGTCCAGTGCGGCACCAACAAGCGCGCCAGCAGCAGCGCCAGCCAATCCGAAAGTCGACCCCACAGAAGCGCCAGCCGTCTCGCCCACCGTACTCTTTGGATCGTCTTGCTTGTCAGATTCGGCAAAGTTTTTCAGCTCATCCATCACGTCATCTTCTTGAACAACTTCGGTGACAACGGAGGAAGTTGCATTGTTCTTGTGTTGGACGTAGATCGCTGCGCCGACGACAATCACACAAGTTTTATTGTCCTTGGAGACGGTCAGACCGCTTTCCGAAAACAGGCTGCTCAGTGAGGATTCCCCACCACTTCCGAAGAAAGCGCGCTCCTTCACGGCGCACTCCGCACCATTCGGCAACTTGATCGCATCGCCCTTTACGCTCTTCACCTCGGCTTTGATTTCCGCTTGTGCTGTTCCAATCGCCAGGAACATCGAAACTGCCACCGCTACGAATTTGGACTTCATTTGACTCCCCTTTCTGATGTATAAATCTGCTCATTGCAGGTGGATTTATAATAGACCCAATGGGTCTATAGAGGCAAGCGCTATTTGCACTATTGCTTCCCCCTCGTGTAGTAATTGAGCAGCTTTTGCTGAACGCTGTTGTTCACATCCGTATTGATGGCTCCGGTCGAAGGCAGAGTGGCGGTGGCCATAATCTCTGCCATGAATTCACTCATGTCAATCGCTGAAAAATCCATCCGCCCGAACTCGTCCATGGTCAGGCCGGAACAGTCCGAATTTGCCCTGCCAAGTTGAGTGACGGCAGCTGTGTTGATGATCTTGGCCAGCTTGGAGTTGAAGCAGCAGTAGCTTCTGGTAACTGAAGTGCAGAAGAATCCATTGCAATTAGAACTGTAATGGCGGCATAGCCCGGCACCATTTTTCTGTGCCAGTTCCTTTTCATCTTTTGGACAGGAGGTCACTTCAACGATGACCAGAACAGCAACCGCGACAGCGAAGGTTGTGGGATCAAATGCAAATGAGAATCCAGCAGTCGAAGAGTAGGTCATGGTCAGACCATATGCAGACATAGACAAACCGCTTGTCGCAGCTCCAGTAGTCGCTGCCGCCATCATTGCTTCGCCGCCACGCATAGCGTTATATGTATTTGACATGATGTCGTACATGTAAGCGCTTCCAGCACTGATTGCCTGGCCACCGGCGGTTGTGATGATTTTCCCGCCGATGCTGGAATTCTTCACTGCACCGCCCTTCGGGTCGCAGCATCGCGACAGGCTGTCTTGGTCGCAACTCTCAGCAGTACCGCTGAAGATCCTTTGGTTGGCATCGATGTAGGTAGCAGCTTGTCGCCCGATTTCGTGCGAAGCCACGGCCGCCGCAAGATCAGTATCGGGCTCATGGCCAGCGTTGAAACAATTCCCTCCGGTGCAGTATTGCTGAGAGCCACAATCCATAACGGTCGTTGATCCTCCGGTTGAACAGCTATATGTCTTTTCTTTCAGCAGACAGTTGGCTCCTGTTGCGCCGGTTGGGCTGAGGCACGTGGACGAGCTGAAGGTGCAGCCCTTGGCCGTCAGGAGCGAGCAGTCCGACTGAACTGCACCAAGACATGAATAGCTGTCTTGCCATGCCCAGCAGTCTTTATAAACAGACAATCCATTGATCACGCGTGTGCCTGCCGGCTCTGTGCATACATGAGAGGCGAGCTGGCAGGAGGGATTTGCCGAAACAGAATCGCAGGCGGAGGTATTGATGGTGTCGGTTACGATTGTGTACGTGGTGTCCAGCACAACTGTATTGGTGGGCTGGGTTGTGCCGCAGCCGCACTGATAGGTGTTCGTCCAGCGCAAACATCCTGAACTAGATGGGGAAGAGCAGACGGAAGTTGTTTGCTGACATCCTGGGGTGGAACTGATCGCGACGCAGTAATCGACAGCAGCTTTATCTATGCAACTGTAGGTGTCGGTATATTTCCAGCAGGACGCGCCGAGAGACGAGAGGCAAACATCCACCCCGCTGATTTTCTTGCATGGTGTGGCATCAACGCAGGCGGAGCCGGTCTTCGTGCATTGTGCGCCGTAACTCTGGGCGGCAAATAGTAGGAACAGCGAGAGAAATATTGAGCGAATCATAGAGCGGCCGCCTCCAGCACAGAACAACCATTGTTGGTGGAACTTGAGACAACGGCGGGATATATGCAGGTCGAGTTGGTGCCGGAGCCGGTAAGGGTTGTACCTGCAGGGCAGGAGTAGGTGTAAGTAAAGCCACTTGGACACCATGCCGTGGTTTGGCTAGAACTCCATGCATCACTACTATAGTCAGATGAATAATAGATGAGATAGCAACCTTGAGCGGTGCAAGAATAGTTCAACCCTGATTCGCCGTACTGGCCAGAGCCAAAGCCATAAGCAGTAATGGTCGCTCCATTCGTGTTGCAGGTTGTGATGCTTGCCCAAGAGCTGTCAACACTTGTAACTGACCAGGTTCCTTGAAGTGGAGTTGCTATAACTCTTGCGGGACTCGGTGCCGGCTGAGTCACCATCACGTTCAACGTCTTATCGCAGGATTGGGGAAGATATGTGGTGGCCGTCTTGTCGCATTGGTAATAGGTATTTGCATTAACCACGACCACGCGCCCCATGGTGCATTGTTGCGAGGCATTTCCAAACCATTCAGTGCAAATCTCGGTAGTAGGTAGCGAGCCGACCGTCTTGTTCACACAGCTTGAGAATGAGCCGGCAGCATTGGGGTCAGTGACACCCTGTGCTTCGATGGTTCTTGAGGCAGCAAACAGGCTTTCCGGGATCGCAATCTGCGGTCGATTTGATGGATTGTTCACCATCAAATTGATCGCCTCGCAGTTTTGCCGTAAGAATGGATCCGGGTTGGGTGTGCCACTCTGGCAATCTGCCACCTTGGCTTGCCCCGCCGAAACCGTATTGCCATTACCCCCTTGAAACAGCGCACTCTCTGGCGCAGTTCCATTGGCGTTGTAGTAGGTCGGGTTGAACTGATTCACGGTCGATGAAACGCCGCCAGTGGACAGGTTCGATACCGCATTGGCCTGAGCGGATGCAGCCAGCGCCTGCGCATCAGCGAAGGCCTGCTGGGCAGGCGTAAGCGGCGCTGCAAGAACGACTGATGCAGTTGCGGAAGCCATCAGTCCAAACAATAAGTGATACCCCTTCATTGAATCCCCCTTACCAGCCTGCGATTGAACGCTTGGGCTGCCGATGCAAACGTTGGTGAATTTCTTTCGATCAGATCAAGCGCGTAATCTTGGCCGACATCCCCCATCACCTTTACGTACTGCGTGGCTTGCGCACATCCGTTGTCCAGTCCCTCGCTTGCGGTAGGAAGGGCAATCACCAGCGCAGGCACCGTCGTTACTTGAAACTGATTGAATGCCGGTGGATTGACGCTGACTTCGACACGGTGATGGCCGATCAGATTGGCCACGTGCTTGGACATCTCCATCAGCTTGTCCCCCTTGAAGCCACGGAAGACGATGTGCGCCCCGGTTCTTTCCGACTCCAGAACGACGCGTTGCAGGCTCTCTGGCGGCATCGAGAACGACACGAACACCATTAGCTCGTGCGTGGCCGTTCTGATTGGCATCACTGGCGGCTTGCTGAACTGCTGAGCGAGCTCAGAAGGCGATGCCTTGATTGCCGGTTGCGGGAAGTTGTCCAGCTTGGGGGCGTCTGGCTTCCGGTGCTGTGCAAACTGCGCGTTCAGCTCCTTCAGGACCCGGTTCGACTTTTCCAATGGCGTCTCGGCTTGCTCATTTGCAACCACTGGCTGAATGACCATGGCAAGCAGCAAGGCGAGAAGAGGGGAGGCAACGTGTGCGATTCGCATCAGAATGCCCCCTGACAGCAGTTGCGCTTGCGGAAGATCATGTATGCAAAATCTTCACCGGCCCCCGGGATCTCTTTGCCAGCTCCCCACAAGATCGAGGTTCGCCCAAGCGGTTGGCAGCATTTGCCGTTGATCTTGTTCTGGGCAACGGGGAAGTGCATCTGGTACTTGTAGTTCGTCTTGTCCATCAGCATCTGAGGGTAATAGCCGCACATCCCCTCGCTGCCGTCCGCAGCCCACATCAAACCTTCTCGATGCATCTTTGCGATCAAACGCGAGGTGATCAAACTGGATGCTTGAACCCCTCCGATATGGGTGGCAACGTGCCCGTTCAATGGGTACATCGACCCCTGACATCCCGCACACCAGAACAGCGAGTTGCTACCGAAGCCAGCAGTCGCGGCAGCGCAATCAGCGCCACAGGCCAGCCGTGCGACCAGGTTCCCGAACAGGAATGAGTCAGGATTGAGAATGGTGGTCATCTCATCGTCATTCCAAAGCGGGTCAAGTTCCGTCAGATAAGCCAGGTCGAACACGTTCTGTTCCAGACATGGGCTATCCAGTACCGCGCCAAGAACCACCATCACGGGGTCAACGTACCAGTGGGCCTGATAGAACGAGCTGGTGCCAGCATGATCCCTCTTGGTCTGCGTTCCATGCGGCGCATTGAAACCGGGGTCCATCTCAATGCCGCCCATCGCGCTTAAGCAGAATGGTTTGCGCACCACGTCGACGTGACGCACCGGCTCCCAGAAGCTCACCTTCAGGCCGACATTCAGGCCGCAGGCGCATGTCGGAGCGCCCCCGGGATCTGGCGTGTCCTCTTGCCCAGTTGAGACGGGAAGCGACAATGCTCCGGCGCCAAATTTGATTGGGAATGAACAGCTCCAGCAAATGTCGGTGACAAGGTTCGGGAATTTTCCTTGGCAGGTCAGATTCGCGGCATTTGAGTTCAGCGTGCATGCCAGCATGGCCAGCGCACCAAGCAGCAACTTAATAGCGGAGTTCATCAATTCTCAACCTCTTTCCTTCCTGACGGACGATTGCGGGCACCTGAGCAATGGAGAAGCGCCTGATCAGCTTCCCGCCCTGATCGAAATACACGGAGGACTTCCACTTGCGCATCAAGGCCAGCGGCTCGCCGGCGACTAATACGACTTTCACTGGCCTGTCCGATGTGGCTACGACTTTCTTGGTGAATTCGAGTTGTTTTTCGTCCCGGCCATCCACGAATAGCAGGTAGGTGTTCCAGCCGATGTAGTCCAGCGGATTGACTCGCGTACCGCGTGGATAGAGGACCTTCCCAGTCGCGTCCACGATGTCTTTCTGCGTCACGATGGTGGGGTCGTAATAGTGCGTGGCGGCCGTCTCTGTTGCCTTGAATCCAGCCAGCGGACGAGGGTGTTCGATGCTGGAAATGACCTTGTTCTTGTAGTCCTCCTGGTACTGGGCCAATTCTCCAGATTGCTCCATCTTCTTCAGCTTGGATGTGATCAATTCAAGTGCATCACGCTCTACGATTTCGTAGGTCGGGCCGACCACACCTAAGTCTTCGGCAATCGACGATGTGGCGAGCAGGAATAGCGCGGCGAACAGCGCCATTGAAGAGCGCGTGATTTTCATCCAGCACCCTCCATCACAAGCCAATCCAGCTCAAACGGAATATCCAGGCACAGCGGACCTCTGACGGACGGTGCAATCGCCTCGATGGTATGCATCACCTCGTTGAGTGAGTCGCCTTCGGCCGCAAGCCACGGGACGGATGGTGCGGTCGCGTACCAGCAACCGTTTGCGTACTGGCCAACGATCACGTCGATCATTTCTTTATTCCCTTGTAACAATGGACTTGCCCTTAGTTGGTTGTTTGAACTTGATGGAAAGTAGGCCTTCAACCTCTTCTGCAACATCACCAGTCGCTGAGCCAGCTTGGGGGGCTGCCTTCTTCTTCTGTACCCGTTTTCTAGGTTTCTTGGCTGTTTGCCCGGGGTGCCCTGCATCCGCAATCTGGAAGACCTCCTCGAAACTCGAAGTCACAGGGGCGGGCTTCTGGCTCTTTGCATGCTCGATCGCTTCATTCAATCCGCGTGCGATGCGCTCGAAGGCCTTGCCGCCAGACGGGCCGAACAAATGTCCGACAACCGCACTCAACCTGATCGACTTGGCTACACCATCAGAGAACTCGGCATCGCCGACCTTGGCAACATCGCTTGCGGGAATCAGCCAGCCCAACTCGGATAGCTCGTCCAGAATCTGCTTCCCCATGAATCCATATCCAGAGAAGGTATCCGGCCACTTGAGGTAAACGGTCCCATCAGGCTGCTTAATCCCAAGGGACTCGAAAGACTTCTTGCCTTCCTTGAACTCGCCCCAAAGGACGCGAAGCAGCTCCCCCATCGCGCCATCCAGTTCGTCCAGCGCAAGCGGCGCATGATCGACAGGTTCAGCTGGGGGGGGAGGTAAGGACTCAGAAGTAGAGTTGGGCTGCGCATCAGTCCCTTTGGGCTCACTTTCAGGCAGGCGCTCTACAGGTGCGCTGGAGGTGTCTTGCGGCTGTATGGCCTCGACGGATTCAGTTTTCACATGCGCCGTAGATGTTCCACAGTCATCCTGAGAATTCAGGGGCAACTCCGCTTGCGCGTCCTCACGCTTGGCGGTCGCACTGGGGCCAGTCTTGCTTGAGTGAATCTTTCCGGGAATCGGCGCAATCGGCATCGAGCTGATCAGAGCCTGATCGCGGAGGCGAACCGCCTTCATCCGCATGTTGGGGATCTTCTCGGTGATAACTTCTGGTGAGATGTAGTAGAACGGATCGGCTTCGTCCTCCCTCATGAAAGCGATTTCGCGCTCAACCATCATGTCCAGGATGCCGTCAGCGGTCTTGGGTAGGCCGGGGATATCTTCGTCCTTGGTGCGGCGTGCAATTTCTTCGCCGGCCATAGGCCAGACCAGATAGGTGGTTCCATCCAGATTCCAAATTCGCGCAGAAGGCTCGTTGATGCGCCAGATGCCTTCTTGCACCAACCGCCGCATGATGTCGGTCAGATATCGCTCTACCGGCACACCGATCTCGTATCCAGCCATTGCCACACCCATGCTCTTCAGGTCACGCTCAACACTCAGCTGGTCGGCCTTCACCACGAAGTTGTGAATCTGGTTGGTTGAACCGGGATTATTGTTCAGTGATTCCGTCAGCCAGATCACAGCATCAGAGCCGCCACTATTGATCCATTTGAGCGTTTCTTTCCTGATGACGGCATGATGCATGGTGCTGGAGACGTTGGTGTGCTTCTTGCCGCGGCCTTCTCGCCAGTGCAGGAAGTAGTTGCTGATCTTGTTTTCGATGGCCCATTCATACAGGCCTTGGTCGTATGGTTCCCACCTCAGATCGTTGGCCCGGTTGGTTACCGAAATGTCGGTGATGATTTTGCCGAGGTCATGGCAGATGCCGGCCAAGAATACGGTCAGCTTCCAACGCGGTTCGATGATGCGCCTTTGCTGTGGCGTGACCACGCCACGAATCAACTTGCCCTCCGTTTGTTGCAGGGCCCAGAGTCCGACTTCCAGCGAGTGGCGCAACATCCCTCCACCACCTCGATGGTGGTGAGCTTGTGATGCAGGAAGAAGTTGCACGAGCGCAGCCAGTTGCATCATCGCAGGCATGTAATGTTCGTTCAGTAGCGATTCATTTGCGATGATCTGACGAACGCCATCTACCAGTTCCTTTTGAGTGGCGAGCAGCGTGGATGGAGGACATATAGGCAGCCCCTCCATAAATGGGGGATAGCGTGGGATATCGCGAAGTTGGTCAAGCGTCTTGGTATCTTCGGTTGGGGCGAGCGGTATCACCGGCGATTGGTTCGCAAGCGACTTGGGCAACCAGCCGATCTTTACCAGCAATCTATCGACAAGCGTAGTCATCAGAACAAGCGGTATCCGCGTCCGATAATCATCTGGTCAAATACTAGGCCCACTACCTTGTAGCGCGAATCAAGGCTCTTAGGATGGTCACCTTGCACGTAGTAGTGGCCAGACGGGATTAGGCCCTTGAAGTCGTTTTCTTCGATAGGCCTGCCATCCGAAGTGACAGGCAGGGCTTTGCCAACAGGATTCCCATTCACGAAGAACTGGTGGTCTTTGGATTCAATCGTGTCGCCCGGCACACCGACCACTCGTTTCAGAAATCGCGCATTCTTCGGATAGATGAAATCGCTTGGGTAGTAGAAAGCGGCGTAGTCATTGCGCGAAGGAAGAGTGTGCTTTTCCACCAAATACACGGTGCCGCCCAAGCTGTTGCTCACGTTGATATTCATCTCATACTTCATCGAGAAGGCCCAGTAACCGAAGAGCAGGGCGATGTACGCGAAGCCATAACGAACAAGGTGAGCGTGCATGGCGTCGAGACGTGCCATGCACCAGAGCCATGCTTCGATTGAATTGAGCGAATTGAGAGTTTTCATCGGCATGACTTTGCCGCAGCCCCCCAAGAAAATCCTCGGAATGCGGTTCAAATTTGAACCGTATTTCGGTGGTGTTAGCAGGATGTTCCGGGAGGTCGAAAAGCGCAGACGTGCTGTAGATGTTCTGCCGTGCGCGTAGGCGTGATGCAGCTTAGTTGCCGATGAAAAATCGTTGCGATCACTGATTGACAGCCAATTTCCGCCGCTGTATTTTTGCCACATCTACTTCGATGCTTATTGCTCGAACTGATATTGGTGGCTGGCCAATTGAAACAAACAGAAGGCGAGAAATCGTCAAGCAGTAAATCACCCACCCAAGCGGGGACATCGTTCCCCTTGGGGCATGGTGTCCCCTTTTTTTTCGTCAAAAAGGAGATCACCATGTCACTCGTTATCGTTGCCTGCATCGTTTCTGGTTATGCACTGAGCCGTCCTGTTGTTCGGACGCTCGGCCTGTAAATCTACCCATTGGGGATACGTCCCCTTTGGGGTGTGTCCCCTTAATTATTCAAGGAGACGCACCATGAAACGATTTGTTCGCAATCTTCCAATCGCCGATTACCACGCAGGGGAAGAGATTTCCCACAGTGGTATCGTCAAGCTGCTCAAATCACCTGAGCACTATTTGCAGTACAAAATTGGTGGGGACGAACCTACTCCAGCAATGGAGTTCGGTTCTGCCTTTCACGCATTCATCCTGGAACCTGAGTTGTTCGCTGCGACTTACTCTGTTGTAGCTGAATCAGCACTGGCCGGAACGCTGGCTACTCTGGACGACTACAAAGCTGCGGCGACGCAGTTGGGTGTGAAGTTCGAGGCTCTGAATAAGGATGAGTTGAAGCTGGCCATCAAAGCGGCGGATACAAAATTCACTGTTCGATTCAAAGATGATGTTCAAGCAGATATTGCCTCATTTTCAGCTGAAAGACTGGCTGGAAGTTTGGCTACGCTTGATGAACTCAAGCACGCTGCTGAATCACTTGGCATTCCAACAGGTTCGCTTGGCACTCCGCTTGGCAAAATGAAGAAGGATGAGCTGAAGGAGGCTATCAAAGCTTTCGATGCAGATTCAAAATTCAAATTCCGCGAAGATGTCCAAGCCGAAATAGCTGCACTTACGGCTGATAAGTTGGTTGGAACGCTGGCTACTCTGGACGACTACAAAGCTGCGGCGACGCAGTTGGGTGTGAAGTTCGAGGCTCTGAATAAGGATGAGTTGAAGCTGGCCATCAATGCGGCGGATACAGAATCATTGTTCAAGTTCCGTGAGGATGAGTACAACCGCCTGTACGGGGCCAAAATCATTCTCAAGCAAGACCAGATGGACTCACTGACCGCGATGCGGGAGAGTGTTTTCAATCATGGTGGTGCAGCCAAGATGTTGACCAAAGGGGAAGCGGAGTCGTCCTTGTACTGGACAGACGAAATCACGGGCCTCAAATGCCGTATTCGTCCTGACTGGTTGTTCGATGGCGGAATGGCAGACCTCAAAAGCTGCGTTTCTGCCAGCAAGGCTGATTTTGCCAAAGCTGTGGCCAACCTCGGGTATGACATCGAGGCGGCGTTCTATGTCGACGGCATGAAGGCAGTCACCGGAAAATCGGTCGATTTCTTCTTCATCGCTGTTGAGAAAACTGCGCCGTACACGACTGCCTGCTACAAGGCCAGTCAAGAGATGATCGAAATCGGGCGTGCCAAGTATCGTGGCGGGCTTGAGTTGCTGAAATGGTGTCAGGAAAACAAGCAATATCCTGGCTATCAACCCAATGGCGAGATCGAGACAATCGATCTTCCGCGCTGGGCTGCAAACTTCGAGCTGGAGGCATAAATGATAGACGCAACGCTGGTCCCATTTTTGCCTATCAACCAGTTGGCCATCATTCGCGAATGTCTTGAGGGTGAGGAACGCGAGTTCTTCGTCAAAAAGATGGACGAGATGAAGGCCGTCATCGAAAAAATGCCAGTCACCTATTCGCAGTCTGAATCGGGTGATGAGGCGGTCGCGTATCTGCACTATTTCTATGGCAAATGTGACTGGTACATCACCGAGAAGGATATGGAAGGTGATGGAACTGTTCAGGCATACGGAATGGCAGATTTGGGCTACGGTCCTGAGTGTGGCTACATCAGCATTCAGGAGATCACTCAATCAGGAATCTATGTTGAGCTCGATCTTCACTGGGAACCCAAAACGCTGGCAGAAATCAAGAAGAAGTAATCCACCCATCGGGGGCATCGTTCCCCTTGGGGCGTGGTGTCCTCCTGATTCATTTTCAAAAGGAGAACATCATGGCAGGACGGCTGTATTCAATTCAACCGGACGACCGTGTTCCGATTGAGTACACGCACTACCAAGAATGGCACGAGCCAGGAAAGGTGGCAGAGTTGGAGCGTGTGATCGGTGCTTGGGAAAAGTCCCTCGATGTATCACTACTTTCCATATCGGACGGTTTCGACAATCTGGATCAGATGGTTCATTCCGTAGGCTGGGACAACACGATCAATCTGGTTGTCTACGCGATCCTGTGTGAAGGTTTCGATGTCTATGTCGGAAGCGACTTCATCGATATCTACAACCGCACTGATTGGGAATAATTCGATTCAAAGCAGCACCAACCCGTCGGGGATACATTCCCCTCGGGGTTTGTGTCCCCTTAATTCTTTAAGGAGACACAAATGGGAATCGCAATCTTGGTAATTTTTTCAATCGGCCTGTATCAGGCCGGGAAATGGGCAGTCTTCAAGGCCATTTCTCCACGCACTGCGACAGCGAAAGCTGAAGCGGTCGTAATGGTGTCATCTCAGTCAGTTCAATCTGAAGTATCGGTTGAGCAAAGCTGGGTTGGTTTTGAAGCACCTACATTCGTTCGTCGCGGTATGCCTTTCCCTGTATTGAAGGAAAAGGCAAAACGCAAACGTGCGAAAAAGCCGAAGCTCGAAGCAGCGCCGGCACCGTTGGAGGAAGCATTTCCAATGGGTGACTGGACTCTCTTTGCAAACGCCGAAGGAGATCACCATGTCACGACGCATTAAAATTACGGCAATCGACCGAATCAAGTCCCGCACACTACGAGTCGCGCTTAAGGTATTCATGGCAGACCCGTCTCTTGGCAAATGCCAGGCAAAGCCGCTGTTCGCAGAAATCTGTTCCCACTTGCAAGCGGGGATGGATGACGAACAGGTTGTACGGGAAGTGGTAAGGAATCGCGCAATTGGCAATCCAAGCCGTCAATTGTCGTTGATGTAATTCAAAGCAGCATCAACCCGATGGGGACACTTCCCCTCGGGGCATGGTGTCCCCTTTTTTTGTTTCACTCGAAAAGGAGATCACCATGTCACAAGCACTCAGCAACATCCGTCGTTCCACAGCTGCTGCCGCACAACCCGCAGAAGCAAGTGGTTTTCCGGCGATGCTGGAGCAGTACAAGGGCGAAATCGCCCGTGCGCTGCCGAAGCATATCAACCCCGACCGCATGGCACGCATCGCGCTGACTGCGTTCCGCATGACCCCGAAGCTGGGCGAATGCGATCCGCGAAGCGTGTTTGCCGCCGTTATCCAGTCCTCGCAGTTGGGATTGGAAGTCGGTCTGATGGGCGAAGCTCACCTCGTCCCGTTCGGCAAACAGTGTCAACTCATCCCCGGCTACACAGGGCTGATGAAGCTGGCACGCAACAGCGGCCTGGTCGTTGACATCTACGCGGAAGCAGTGCGTATCAACGACAAGTTCGCGCTCAAGCTCGGTATGGCGCGCGATCTGCAACACGAACCTCTCACGGCTCCAGGCGGCTTCCCTGCGTCTGATGAAGAGCGCGGCGAGGTGGTTGGCTTCTACGCGGTTGGCATCCTCAAGGACGGTAGCAAGACGTTCGTGGCGATGTCTCGCAAGGAGGTCGAGAAGATCCGTGACAGCAGCAAAGGCTACCAAGCCGCCAAGAAGTACAACAAGGAATCCCCATGGGATACCGACTTCAGCGCAATGGGCCTTAAGACTGCGATTCGCCGCCTGTGCAAGTGGCTTCCGAAGTCGCCTGAGCTGGCAACAGCACTGGCTTTGGATGACAACGCCGGTCGCCAGAACCTCAACGTCAAGGATGTGATCGACGGCACTTTCACGCCGGTGATCGACGAAGAGACTGGAGAGGTGATGGAAGTATCTGATGGTGACAAGTCAGGCAATAAAGCTTCGTCGACGCCAGCAGAGCAGAAGGCACCTTCTGCAACCGAACTCGGCGTCACCGCCAAGATCGTAGATGCAATGAAGAAGACCGAATCCGTCGAAGCATTGGACGAGGTCTACCTTCACGCAGAAGGCATCCTGAGCGATGCGGAACTCGAATCCATCCTCCCTGAGTATCGCAAATGTAAGGAAGCGATCCTCAAAGAGAAAGATGGTCTGTTCGACTAAGTAGCACCCACCCATGCGGGATCATCATGTCCCGCTTGGGGCATGGTGTGACCGCTTTTTTGTATCAATCGAAAAGGAGATTCACCATGTTGAACAAAGTACAACTCATCGGTCGTTTGGGCAAAGACCCCGATCTTCGCTATATGCCGAACAGTGATGCCGTCGCCAATGTTTCGTTGGCGACAACGGAATCCTGGAAGGACAAGGAAGGCCAGAAGCAAGAGAAAACCGAGTGGCATAACCTCGTGTTCTATCGTGGCCTTGCCGAAGTGGTTGGCGAGTATCTGAAGAAGGGCGCTCTCATCTATGTCGAGGGCAAACTGACAACCGAGAAGTATGAGAAAGACGGCGAAGATCGCTACATCACCAAAATCGTTGTCTCCGACATGAAGATGCTCGGCGGCGGCGGCAAGGCTGAAAGCGAAGATCATTCCAGCGCGAAACCGGCATCGACAGCGAAACCCGCTAAAGGTGCAGGCAAGAGCGCCAAGAGTGATTTGGAGCCGTTCTAAGCAATGACCACCCCAGGGGGGAACATCCCCCTTGGGGATGCTTCCTTGCCGGTGGTGTCAAACCCACCAACCTGTACGGGACACACTAAAGCATCCCGTGGGGTGCTTTGGTGTGTCCAGTGCGGATTAACCAAGGAGGCATCATGGAAGCGAAAGACGTCAAGGAAATGGCCGCAGGCCGCTGGGAAAGCATCATGGCAAGACTTGCTCCGCAACTGGATCAGGCTGTTGATCGAGCGCCTAACCACGTTCCGTGCCCTGTGCACGGCGGTACCGATGGATTCCGGTTGTTTAAGGATTTCAACGAGACTGGTGGCGGTGTATGCAACACGTGCGGCATCAAGCACGATGGCTACGCGACGCTCATGTGGGTGAATGGATGGGATTTCAAAACCACACATGAAGCGCTGCAGGATGTATTGGTGGGTAGCAGAAATGCGCCTCCCAAAGTAACCAGAAAGCCTGTCGACAAGAAGGTGAAGGAGCAAAACGTTGAAGACATCCGAGATTCCCTGAATCACGTATGGAAGAACAGCGTGGCGCTCTCGTCACCAGAAGCGCGGCCAGCAAGGAAGTATTTTGCGAACCGCGGTATCACCAATGTGGACTTCCGGAAGATCGATAGCAAGATGGTCCGCTTCGTTCCTGCTCTTGAGCACTACGAAGAAGATCCGAAGGACGGGAAGTTCAAACTGACAGATAAGTATCCTGCCATTGTTGCGATGGTGTGTGATGCAAGTGGTCGTCCATCGACCATTCATCGCACTTATCTCTCAGCCGATGGGACAAAAGCACCTGTTCTGTCGCCCAAGAAAATGATGCGGCACTGCGCCGATGATTTGTTTGGGGCAATGCAAATTGCGTTGTTGGGCAATAGCAAGGTACTGGCAATCACGGAAGGGATTGAGACGGCTCTGGCAGTAATGAGCGCGTTCAATATCCCGGCCTGGGCTGCCGGCAATGCATATCTGTTGGAACACTTTGTGCCACCCAAGGGAGTAGACGTGGTGATCTACGCTGACAAAGACCAGCCATCCAAGCAGCATCCGGAAGGGCATGGCCAAGGCTCAGCCAAATTGCTGCTGAAGCGTCTTTGGGCCGAGGGCATCAAGGCATCCATCAAGATCCCGGAAGGCAACATTCCGCAAGGAGTGAAGTCGGTCGATTGGCTTGATGTGGTGAGCGGTGCGATTCAGGCACCCACAATGAAAACGGTCGCAAGATAGGCTGCAATCCCCATGTGAATGGCGAGCGCAAGTCCTGGACCTGTTTTTCCCCGCTTGTCGGGGTTTTTCAAAGCAGATCGCGAGGTCTGCTTCGAAAAGCGGAATTCACACGCGGAGCTTATTGCTTCGGGTTGATATTGGTGGCTGGCCAATCGAAATAAACAGAAGACGTGCAAGCGTCAACGAATTACCAACAGCAACATCCACCCAACGGGGACACGTCCCCTTGGGGCCTGTGTCCCTTTTTACTAAGGAGACACAGATGGGACTGCTTTTCGATATGGCCGCTTTCTACAGGTGGCTGCAAGAAGCTTCAGACGACGAGCTTACTAAGCGTCGCGCCGAGGCTTTGACAATGGAAGCTGAGCTGAGCGACGAAGACGTTAAACGTCGGCTTCGTCGTTTGGTCGGGATGATTGAGGAGGAGATGGTGGCAAGGAAGTTTCGAGCCTAAATCTGTTGCGGCGTAGTTGTGCGATTGCATCGGAAGCCTTCTGGGTTCCGCTCATGACCGCAAAGACGGCCGCAGCCTCATTGTTCGTTTTGGATTTGTGTTGGATGCACTTCAACTGCAAGTCAAACGCTTCCGCCCTTGGCACTTCGAACTGCTCACAAAGCTGATCGAACTCGTCGCAGGAGAAAGACCACGGCTGGTTGAACAGGAGCTGCTTCTTACGCTCCAGTTCAACCTTGCCGCCTTCAATGACCGTGAATGGATTGGAACATGGCTTGTTCATGCGGCCAGTCTAGCACGGCAGTTTTATTAACCCAATCGGGGGATACATTCCCCGTTGGGGTGTGCGTCCCCTTTATTCACCAAGGAGACGCACCATGAAAGAAAAATCCAACAAGCCAGACTGGAACGCGCTGTTTGAACAGGCTTTGACACAACCAGGAGTGATGTCTAAGGCATATTCGGTTTTCCACGAGTACAGCCTTGGCAATGCATTCTTGGCCGCATGTCAGCTGTTCGATCGCAAGTTGCCGCTTTCACCTATCGCCACCTTCAACAAGTGGAAAGAGCTTGGCCGCATGGTCAAGAAAGGGGAGAAAGCAATCCAGCTGGTGATGCCAGTCCAAGTCAAACTCAAATCGAAAGAGGAGGAAGGCGAAGCCGGCATCACCGATCAGTATCAAGGGGCTGCAACAAAAACCATCTTCATCCTGAAAAACAACTGGTTCGCACTGTGTCAGACGGACGGCGCGGAGTTTGCGCAAGATGTCGCCATTCCGAAGTGGGACAAGGCGAGAGCCTTAGCTTCACTGGGAATCACAGAGCAGGACTTCAGCAGCATGAACGGAAACGCTCAGGGCTATGCCATTCCGAATGAGAAGAAGTTGGCCATCAACCCGCTTGCGGCGCTGCCATGGAAGACGACTTTTCACGAGATGGCGCACTGCCTGCTTCACTCGGCAGAAGCTCAAATGGCTGACGGTGAAATGTTGCAGCGATGCATCAAGGAAGCCGAGGCCGAGAGCGTTGCATACCTGTGTTGCGCGACGTTGGAGTTGCCCGGGCTGGAACAGAGCCGCGCGTATATCCAACACTGGCTGGGTTCTGAAGAGCAATCCGACGAATTCAAAAAGAAGAGCGCAGCAAGGGTGTTTGCGGCAGCAAACAAGATCCTCAAAGCAGGCGAATGTGCCGTTGACGGAAAGGGGGTGAAGAATGTCTAGCCTCCGATACGTCAGAACTCCATCCGAAAGAAAGATCATCGACAAGCTGCACGCATTACGTCGAAAGGTTGGCCTTCCGGATGGCGTCAAATTCCGAGCCGAGTTTCTTGCTCTGGCTTTCAAACATGGATTGGTGAGCGATATCTGCACTTACCGACTGTGGGATGAAGGCTGGGATGAGTTGGGCGAACGAACATTCGACACCTGCTTCGAGATGGGTGATGCCGAGGAAGTCATCGCGATGGTCGTTTCACAGGCCAGAAATGAAGGCTTCCTGGATGCAATCCGCAATTACTGCAACATGCCGGGGTCATTTGATCGCTGGCTGGGGTATGCGGACAAGCAAGCGTGTCTATTCTGAGAAGGGAGACAACATGCCGTTATCCAAAGATCAGTTGCTGGCCATGGAAGTAGAGAACGAAATTCTGAGTGTTGCCGACCTCAGCGATGAAGTCACACGTAGCGACCTTCAGGGGATTGCTAGTGTGGCCGCACGAAAGATCATCGCCAAGGTACGGGAGCACTTGGACTCGGCTTCAAATCCAATGCCGTAACAATACGACTCACCATCAGTTCGCTGAATGGTAATTGAACCAACCACCCAGAGGGGCACGCCCCCTCTGGGGGTGGTGTCCCTTGAAACTTAAAGGAGACACCATGAAAGACCGTTCAAATGCTGACCTACTGGCCATATTGGTGGGCAGATCATTAGCCAATGTGATGGCACCAAAACCTCTTGCCGAGGTGTTCGGATTCGAAAAGCCAAGGCAAATGCAGTTGTGTGAGGAGGATCCGGCTATCTATGCGGTCAATCCAACGATAGCGGCAGCGAAAGAGCTGTTCACACGCTGCATGAGAGAGCGAATGTCGGAGGAAGTATGTCTTCAATCCCCCGATAGCGTAAGTGCATTTCTATGTTCTGAAATCGGACATTTGGAGCACGAGTCATTCTGGTGTTTGTGGCTTGATGCACAACACAGGCTGATCGCAGCTGGTGAAATGTTTCGCGGCACTCTGACGCAAGCCAGCATCCATCCTCGCGAAGTGGTGAAGTCGGCGTTACACCACAACGCCGCAGCGGTGATCTTCGCGCATAACCACCCGTCAGGTTTACCAGAGCCTTCAAGGTCTGACGAACTACTGACAACTGCGCTAAGTCAATCGCTGTGCTTGATTGAGGTCAAGGTGCTGGACCACATTATTGTTGCCAGCAACAAGTCCGTCTCGTTTGCAGAGAAAGGACTAATTTAACCGCCCAATGGGGGATGCACCGTCCCCATCGGGGCGGCGCACCTCCGAAAGGCATCAACCAAAGGAGGGCAATCATGAGCGTCAATTATGTTGTCAAAAACGGGCACACCCTCGGCTACATCCAAGAGGGGAGCTCACTCATGGGAGTGTTGGCCAGCAACAAAGACGGTCATCACCCGAATGGAGGTCCGGTTTCTTTCTTTGAGTCGGACATTCGTCCTGCAACAGAAGATGACTTCCATAAGTTTCGGGTTGTTGTACCGCCAGATTTTCGGAATCAGCACAACCAGGAGCAATCCCAATGACCATTGATACTCAAGAAATCAAAGTTACGCTCGTTTCAGCAGAGCATGGCTTCAAGGATTTTGACGTGGCCAACCTGCCCAATGTTCATCGGGCGTGCGTTGGTCAGGGAATCAAGAAGGGCGATATCTTCAATGTCTATTGCAGCAATGGTGTGAAGCTGGGGGCGACATGGCGCGGGGGGATAGTTCAATCCCTTGCCAATTTTGCAGAGACCCATGCTTTATATCGGCAGCTGTGCGGTACGGGAGAAGTTGTTCTAACTGAATTATGTAACTGATCAATTACCCACCCATCGGGGATGTCTCTATCCCCTGTGGGGTAGGTCATCCCCTTTTTTCATTAAAAGGAGATACCAAATGCAACAAGCAATCACTCAAATGCGCGCAGGAGACATCCGCCAAGGAAGAAACCCACGCACGTACTTCGATCCTGTCGAAATGGCCGAAATGGAAGCATCGGTAGCCGCCAAAGGCGTGATTCAGCCGATCCTGATTCGTCCCGTTGAAGACTGGTACGAAATCGTTGCCGGCGAACGCCGCTGGCGCGCAGCGATGAAGACTCGTGGTGAAGACTACGAGATTCCAGTCCTGGTCAGAATCCTCAGCGACGATGAGGCTGACGAGCTGGCACTCATCGAGAACGTGTCTCGGGCCAATATGAGCCCAGCGGAAGAAGCCGTCGCAGCAGCCAAGATCCTCGGCCGCTGTGAAGGAAACCGCGACGAGGCAGCAAAAAGGCTCGGTTGGTCGCGCAGCACGCTGGATAAGCGTCTTGCGCTGATGAACTGTAGTCCTTCTGTGATGGCAGCGCTCAATGAACGGAAGATCCAGCTGGGCCACGCCGAACTACTGGCCGCGGTTCCAAAGGATCGACAAGAGAAGGCGCTGGCGAACCTGCTGGCACAACCTTCGCTTCCGTCCGTTGCAGTGTTCAAAGCTGGACTGGAAGAGATTGCCAAAGCACTTTCTACGGCGATCTTCGACAAGGAAGGCTGCGCAAGCTGTCACCACAACAGCGGCAATCAGCAGGCATTGTTTGCTGAGGCCGTATCGGAAGGGCACTGCACGAATGGTGCTTGTTTCGATGGCAAGACCGAGGAGGTGTTGGAGGCCAAGAGAAAATCCTTGGAGGAAAACTATCCGAAGGTTGTGATCGTGCGTCAAGGCGAGAACAACACGGTCGTCAAGCTGGTTGCAGATGGTGCGACCGGCGTTGGTAATGAGCAGGCTGCAGCATGTCGTAGCTGCAAATCATTCGGCGCGGCCGTCAGCGCGATCCCCGGCAAGATGGGGAATGTGTACGAGTCGCAATGTTTTGATCCTGCATGCCATACAAAGAAGGTGGGCGAACGTCTGTTGGCTGAGAAAGCGGTGGCCGGAAACGGTGCTGCGACCTCTGCTACGGGGAAGCCTGCTGGTACAAAGCCTGCTGCTGGAAGTGGTGCGGGGAAATCCAAAGCCACAACCAAAGGCGGTGCCGCGACATCCGTTCAGGACAGCCAACGTGTCGTGGACTACCGCATCGAGGTCTGGCGCAAGGCTTTGAAGAAGGAGCTGTACGCGGATGCACACAAGAATCTCTGCATGCTTATCGGCGTAATGATGACGCGCGGCGGCTCGAATGTGTCTTCGACCAAACTGGCTTCTGGCTTCGAGGCCCTGACATCCCAAAAGGCTCCCAGCAGCAATGTGGGGGAGGCTGCGGAGATGGTAGGGCAGGCAGACGAGGAAGTGCGCTCAAAGATGTTGTCCGGGATCATCATCTCGATCACGGACAGCATTGAAAAGCATCACTTGCCCGGCATGCTCAAGTTCATGCAAGTGGACATGTCGAAGCATTGGAAGTTGAACGCGGACTTTCTGGATCTGCTCACCAAGAGCGAGATCGAGGTCGTCGCGGAAGAGCTCGGGCTGAAGGTCGCGCTTGGCGAGCAGTATGCCAAGGCAAAGACCGGCAAGAAGAACGAGTTCATCAAGGCACTTTTGGAATGCAAAAACTTCGATTTTGAAGGTAAGATTCCCAAGGTGTTGCAGTATAGTGCTGTCTAAGTTTCACCCACCCCTTCGGGGGTGGTTTCCCAAAGTGCAATGCAGATGTACTTTGGAAAACCAGACTTCACACCCAGCGCTTATTGCGTTGAGTTGAGATTGGCCTCCGACCAATTCAAATAAACGGAAGACACGCAAGTGTCAAAGATTCATCGACGCAATACCAACCCACCGGGGGACAACCCCGATGGGGAAGTGCCCCCTTAATTCACAAGGAGGCACTATGCAAAAAGTCTTTCAGTTCTATGCCGATTCTGGACATGGCTGGATGGCGGTCAAGAAGCAGCAGCTTGTAGCACTCGGCATTGCTTCGAAGATCACACCATACAGCTACCAACGCGGCGACACAGCCTTTCTTGAGGAAGAACGTGATTTAGGGATTTTCTTCGAGGCTTATCTGCAAAAGACGGGGGAAGTTCCCATCTTGAAGCAGCATCACAGTGATCGCAGCTCAAAGATTCGCAACTATGAGTCCTATCGCTGCGATTCAGAGGCGTTCCGTGTCGTGGCCAGCGTACACGATCCTCGGACAGAGGATGGCTCACACCCTGAAATGGAGTTGAATTCCGGTTCTTTGGAGGCAGCAACACGCCAAGCCAAGAGCTGGGCCCGCAATGGTTACTGGTCGGCTGTATATGACCAGCGATCCGGCGAGGCGATTCACGACTTCACGCCGGAAGCGAGTTTGCAATGAACGGCATGCCGAAATACTCGATAGCTCAAAAGTCCGGTGGTTCTCATGAAGATGATGAGACGCCGCTTTACAGTTTATCGATTGAACGCGAGGACGAGACAAGCGAAACGATTTGCAGGGCGGTAAGTTACGCATCTGCGTCTGAAATGGCTCTCGATCACGCGAAACATGGCGGGTACGGCAAGTACCTTCTAAACGGTCGCATCTGTACCGCATAGCTCTCACAAAACCCAAGCGGGGACATCGTTCCCCTTGGGGGATGGTGTCCCCTTTTTTTGTTTCACTCGAAAAGGAGATCCACCATGTTCCAAGAGCTTCAACCTTTGCTGGCCACAGTCGCCAGCCTGACCATCTCGATGGTCGAAAATACTGACGGCACCATCACGCTGACCGTTCTCCCTGTTGGGGTGAAGAAAGGCAGCAAGCTGGATAGTCAGATGCAATTGGTTGGCACGGCCGCTGAGTTGGATGAGGGGTTCGCCGCTCACCTGAACAGCTACACAACCATGCGTCAATCCCTGGCAGACCAACTGGCCGCCACAGAAGCGATTCTGGAGGCGCAAAAGAAGGAAGCTGCCGAAACAGCGAAGAAGACGATTGCGAAATCCTCGAAGACGGAATCTGGAAGCAATCAGGATTCTGACGATGATGAGCAGTCTGGTGATGATGAAAATGGTGCAGGCAACACAGCATCAGGTTCTTCTGAAACCAGCGCTTCAACCGCACCCGTAGCGCAGGCACCATCGGCGCTGTGGGATTAAGGGGAGGATGACGACATGGCTATCCAAACCACCGTTCTGACACGCACTTTCTCGTACAGCGGCTTGACCCTTCCTGATCCTGGGAAAGGTCTGTCACTCGAAGAGGTGCGCGATGTCTACGCAGCCACTTACCCAGAACTGATCTCTGCCTCCATCGAGGGGCCGGAAAAGAAGGGTGATAACTTGGTCTACACGTTCCGCAAGGGCGTGGGGACGAAGGGCTGATCATGGGGGCATCGCTGAAGGCAAGGCTCAAAGCCTTATCCAAGGATGCCTCCTCAACCAGGCAGGCGGGGCTGATCATCGCCCCGGCTGAATCTCAAGAGGAGCAATTATGCGTAATAGCATTGGACCTGCTCGTGCGCTCGACAAAGAGCGCACAGAAGGAAGATCTGCTGCTGCCTCCTCCGGGGGCTTTGCCGCTGGTTTTCTGACGCTTCCAGCTATCCCCAAACACCTTCCGGTTACATCGGTGGTGGATAAGGATGACGGGAAGTGGCTTCAGGCCGCCAAGTTGTGCGCAGAGCTGGTTGAGGATGACGAACTCGTTATCCATGACAAGACATCTGCGCGCGACATCATCGGTCAATCACTATCCGTGTGGGCATCAAAACACTGCGCGGATATTCAAGTGCTGGATAAATTCGAGCTGATCGCCAGTCTGGAACAAGATGCATTTGGTCTGGAGTATGAAGGTGAAAGTGACAAGAAATGCCTGTTCATCGGCTTTCAATCCCAGCAAACAACGCCATTCATCAACGTCAAGGCGAAAGTCGAGATGTTGGAGTTGGCGCATCCGGGTCTGGGCCGAACCGCAGTCAGTATCGCGGAGATGGCCAGTTATCGGACCTTCACGGCGTTCACACCACAAGTAGCCCTTCATCATGCCTCGTACCTGTATTGGTATGGGACGGAAACCGATGAAGAGCTCAAGGAGGAGATGGAGGGGATCGGTGCCGAGGACGAGCTTGACGACGATATGTTGTTGCCAAGCCAGTTCTTGGAGTCATTCCCCAAGTACCTCGTCAGTGGTGAAAGTCTTGAGCGTGAAGTGATTCAACGCATTGCATCCAGCAAGGAACCCGCTGGCGAAGTGGCCCAAATCATCTTGTCCATCGCGGACCTGATCGACCAGGATGCCAGGTTGCCAGACCTCAGAAAGTTCTATGGGGAGTCAGCCTTCTTTTCCTGCTACGTGGGGACTGGGGAAGACATGCTGGGGCGTGTTCTCGATGACTTTTATCAGAATACCGGCAATGGCGGTGAGTTCACCGATATGTACGGAGTGGCCGAGGTCGACTTCAGCAAGAAGGCTTTCCTGAAATGGAAGTCCGAAACTGAAAAAGGCTTCGCGCTCTACACACAACTTGATCGCTTGATGCGCTGCATCGGCGATGTTCAATAAAGGAGACATCATGCAAGTTAAAGCAGCATGCGTGTCAGGCTCACAGAAGGTGTACGGAATGTCCCATGCGATCCTGCTGTATAGCGAGCGCCACGGAAGAACTGTATTTGCTTCGGTGCATGACGTGAGCATGAGCAAGGAGGGTGTCGCGTCGATCGAAGCGGGTTCCCCGGTCTCCAAGGCCGGACTCGTGAAGATGATGCAAACCCTCTTGCCGGAAGATTACGCGCCGGCAGAACTGTTGGGGAATCACATCCTCGCCAAAGGGAGCGACCACCTTGTGTGGTACTGCAAACCCCAGAAGCGGCATGTATGGTTCAACAATGATGAGATTGGTCGGGATGTAAGCGCAGCTACCCATCAACCAGGTCTGGTGTTCATCATCAGCAAGGAGGATTGGTATGTGTTCGCCGTCAAAGGCAACAAGCGTCCGTCATCGAGCACGCCACTGTATGTTGCCCCATACCTCAACGTGTGGGCTGGTGGCCGCATCTGTACCGGGAACATCGAAACGCCGAAGGGCGGGATGCGTTTCAGTACGGAAGCGTGGGAAGAGGCTTTTTTCAATAGCTACTTCACTCATCCGAACCAGCACGAAAAGGGTGTTCTGACAAAGTATCGCGGCGGGATCTTCTCGCTGTGGCGGTCGCTGATGAAAGGCCGAGCATTTCCGGCCGAATCATTGGTGCGCGCCGGCGAGACGCTGGGTCAGGCATTTGAAAGGACGGTGAAGCATGGACAGCCGTGACGTTGCGCTGCAAAGCGTGATGCCCACGGTGATGGTGCCGCGCTTCTCCGAGCTGGAAGAGCTGGACACGTCGGGCAATCGTATCTTGATGGCCTCGAACGGTGTCTGGCTGGAGGTTTGCCGCACGTGGCTGTATGCGCGTATGCCGATTGCGCCGCCCGCACTGATCCCGGTTCCATATGGGGAGGTGAGCGCGGAATTGCGATTTGGCTTTGGCAAGCTGCCGACGGCGATGGTCTCTCAGTTCATCGAGCTGGCCAGAATTCGCAGTCCTAACGAGTGTGCCGCTTGGATCGTCTGGAATCAGCGGACGGGAAAGTGGAGCCTGCGGATGCTCGAAGAGCGTTCTGTAGGTCCGGGGCATGTTGAAGTTGTCCGGCCAGCACTGGCGGAAGACGAACACATGATTCTGGATTTGCACTCACATGGGCTGTCGGACGCGTTCTTTTCCAGTACCGACGACTACGATGATGGCCGAGGCGAAGTAAAAATCGCCGGAGTCATTGGAAATCTCAATAAGCCAGAGGTGACAGCATCTTTCCGCCTCTGTGCGAATGGGGTGTTTGTGTCACTTCCATATGCAATCCCGCAGGGATAGGAAGGAATCACATGATCCATAACATCGAATCGCGCCTGCTCACGCGGGCGGTAAAGGTGGTGCTGGTCGGCGCAGGGGGCACAGGTTCGCACGTCTTGCGACGGCTTGCCAATATGCACCTTGCGATGGTTGAGCTGGGACATCCTGAAGGTCTGGATGTCCTGGTAGTCGATCCTGACACCGTGTCAAAAACCAATGTTGGCCGGCAGAATTTCTGGCCATCCGATGTTGGGCAGCCCAAGGCCGAATTACTGGTCAACCGCTGCAATATGCTGATGCAAACGAACTGGCAGGCTGAAGTCGCGAAAGTCACTAACGATTCGCGCTTCAACTCCCGTCCGGACATCGTGATCGGATGCGTCGACAACAGGAAGGGCAGGGGGGCGATACTCAAAGCGCTTAAGCGCAGCGTGTATCAACACTCCGCCTACTACTTGGACATCGGCAACAGGGAGCATGACGGCCAGGTGGTGCTGGGCGAGATCTTCGGTGAGCAATACAAGCGAGAGCATCGCTTGCCGCACATCGCCGATCTCTATCCTGACATCATCGACGGATCGTTGGATGCGACAGACGATACGCCAAGCTGCAGTTTGGCCGAGGCGTTGGAGAAGCAGTCGCTGTTCATCAATGACACGATGGCCAATGCAGCATGCAATCTGTTGTGGGAGTTGTTCCGTTATGGACGGCTCACGCACCATGGTCAGTTCGTCAACATCAAGTCAGGGAGGGTGACCCCTCTGGCCATCGATCCCGAGGCGTGGAAGCGCTTTGGCTACGATGAGAATGAAAAACCAAAGCGGCGCCGTAAGGCCGCATAGATGTAGGTAGATAGCAACAGGTCTCGATCTGCGATGTTTGCAGAGAGGGACACGATGAGTCCCCTTGGTGGCAATAGCCATTAGGGGGCTTCCTTAAGCCTGACAGAGCCCCTGCAGGCTTAAGGAAGCCCCTTTCTGGCTTCCTTTCCAACCAACCACAAGGAGATTCACCATGTTGACAGTCATTTTGGCTTGCTGCATTTCTGGTTACGTTCTGAGCCGCCCAGTTGTTCGGGTTCTCGGTCTGTGAGGAGATTCATCATGTCGCTTTCTGCCGAAACGAAGATGTTCTTTGAAAAAGTGGCCAGCAAGAACTTTCGCTTGGCCTGCAACGTGTATCACGCACTCGTATCCGGGCAGGACATCACGCCCGAGGTGAGGGGGCAGATACGTGAAGCGTTACGTATCGCCGGTTGATGGGTGATGGGTAATGAAAAAACGAGACAAGCCAGCACATTCGTGTGCTGGCTTTTTTCTTGTGCCAACATTCCTCTCACCGAGCAACTATAAGAGCAATGACGGCTATTGAAAAAACAGAAATCACCAAGTAGTACGGAGATATGACTGGGGGGGCATGAAATGGCAGTAGATCAGAATTGAACTGACTGGCAAAGTCCAATGATTAGCATTTTGGGGGAAATCAGGATGGTGGTACGTTCTTCGCGCTTTGGGTAAGAGACATTCGCGCGGACCAGTACTATTATGCGCACCTTAATAAACAATAAGTGATTCGCATAATGTATACACGCCACACTTTTATAGCAATTCTGATTGGTGCGACCGTCAAGTAAAAGTTTTGATTCGGAGGAATATTAATGTCATCCTGGGAACGCGTTTTAAAAAACTTCGACAAGCGGCTTAATCATGAAGAAATTGATGAGTTTTTAGAGCATCTGAATGTATCAGTGAATCGTCGTATCCAACGATTGGAAGATGAATATAACAATCTCACTGTAGATCAATTTGAAGATCCCCGCGATATTGATGCCTACCGATATCATCTTGGAGAAACTATATCCTCATCCTATGCTGCCAAGGCCCTTGGTGATGAATTAAGTATTATCGCTTTGTACAAAAAGGTCGAGTCCCAAACTGGCCGCGTTGTTAAGCAGCTTATTCCGGCTGCGGCACACAAAAACCTCTATGTTTTTAAACAGCTTTGCGAAGTGCTACCGTTCGATATCAAAACAATTAATGGCTTCGCATCGTTCAATGAGCTCCGCCTGCTAAACAATTCCATTAAGCACGGAGAGATTGTCTCGCAAGAACTTGCAGACAATTTTCCAATATGGAAAGTTGGAGCCGAATTTGTTGAGCTAGATAGTGCGTTTACCCGCATTTTGCCGGGTGTAGAAATCTACGTTTCGGAGCTTGTTGAAAGTGTTTATGCGCTTAGCAAATCCTAACCTAACTTTCGAGCGTGACTTCCGCGAAGCAATCCGCATCAGCCCATCAATTAATCGTTAACTGTCTTTAAGGAACCGTATGAAGCTCAAATGGACACTTCTGGCTGCCTTCGTTTGTCTCTATCTCATCGGAGTGGTCGGAGTCGGCTGGCATACTTTTGGGGCTACAGACCCAACTAAGGCAGTACCGTCTGTGGAAACAATCAAGGTTGTTTTCATCATGCTTGGCGGGCTGGGTATTATTTTCCCTACCTATCTCAACATTTGGCAGTCACTGGAAACTGCACGTTTACTCGAAGACAACGCACGCCGAAATAAGATTGAGAACACTTTCAATTTGTTGGAGAAGTGGGACGACAAGTCCCTTTTTGATGCAAGAAAATTCACCCGAGAACTGAAAGACCAGAAAAACCAACTCTCTCCAGATCAAATACGAGACCGCATAGCGGCCTCTCCAGATTTGAGGCAGTCCGTAATTTTGCTGTTCAATTACTTTGAGCTCGTTCGAATATCACTTGATCACGACAGAATTGATCCGGGCGTTGTAAGGCAGAGTCTCGGACCAACAGCGCTAGACATCTGCAAACGATTTGAACCCTGGCTAGATACACAGCCCGACAAAGCAGACGTCGACAAATTTGTAAAACTGCTATCGCAATGAGACAGCTAATCCATCATTCCACTGGGGGTGGTGTGGCGAAGCCATGCAGAGCCGGTGAATTTAGGTGTAATACAGCAAGGGAGCTGTGATGGATATTACAGGTGAGAAAGTGGCAATATCTCTTGTTGTGGCGGCTATTGCCGTCCTTCTCGTTGATCAGTCATTTGTAGAGATCTCAGCCTTCAGTCTGAGCATCGGTGCCTTGGAATTATCGGAAGTAAAGATAAACTCCCTACTTCCTCCCGTCGTAGCAGTCGCATTCATCATTGCTCTGCTCGTCTATCACGTTATTTATATGTTTAAAGCACTGGCACCGGTATTCAGAGACGGATACGCGGAGTGCCCGAAGTATCAGAAGCTTGTAGGCGATGCAGTGGCAAGAATGTGTGGGAGCACGAAGTACGGTTCTCCATATGGCGGCATGCGCCACACATTGCGGCGGCAAACATACAGATTCGGCCGGTTCCAGCATGAGATGGGTTACCTCACCGATCCCGTCGAGGTCACTCCATCAAGAATTGACCATTTATGCGGCGTTCTTTATGGGTTGCGCCGCTGCATTAACGTCAGGCAATTTCTTGCGGGTTATGCTCCAGCAATTTTAGGCGTGTGGGCGTTATATGTTATTGCCGTGTAACCAGAAGTTTATTGGCAGAATCGCTATGTCAAGGAGATATGACGAAAAAGAAAGCCGTCATTGCACTGCCCTTTGTTCGACATGAAGCCAAACCGCTATTTGTCCCAGCCATTGCCATCGAATTCAAAGTTTGAAAAATCACCATTGCTTTTCGCGGCGCTTAACAACTCAACTATTTCAGGCAATTTGTGAAACTTCATAGTCTCAGGATCAACAAGATCAAAGACTGAGCTTTCAATAATCGTCTTCTCGACTATAACCGCCTCCCTTATCTCGCCATACAAGTTTGCTGCGGTGACAACTGCCTCCACATGGAAATCATCAGCACGAGGGTCTACCCAACCAATCATGCGGTACTCATAGTCGTATCCGTGCCTAAAATCAGAGCAAGAAATTTGAACCTCAGCGGTACGCGCCGGTACCCGCTGCACAACGAAGTCATGTTTTCCTCTTTGCTCGACTGGCCGAAATAGGTGATTGGGAAGATGTGGATGCGAGAAAAGTGGATTTCGAACGCCAGGGGATCTTGGTCCTGCTGGAGATGCTATGACGTAACGATCATTGAACCAGCCGCCTTTTATGGATAGGTGAATCAGTAACGAATCCGCAGGTACCTGACCAATATTCTCGATACGGAAGACGATTTCTACGTGACCAAAATTAAGTTCCAACTTGCGCTCATAGTCGCGCACGAACTGCGGAATGACTTTCTCCTCCCATCGTTTGTAACGAGTGGAAAGTGTGTGGTCATGCTGTCCAAACAGGTTATAGGCGCCAATAAAGTCCGGTGCTTGTTCCGGCATTGGATGCAGCCGAAATATCGTATCCTGGATTGCTTCTCGTTCCTGAGAGGAAAGGTCGAGAATCCGATGTACCGAGACATTATCCTTGCTGGTACTCAACGAAAGTGCCAACTTTGGCTGTCGGCTCCTTATCTCATCAATTTCCCGCTTTAAGGAGTTTGCCCGCTTTTCTGCCTCAGATTTATCCTTGGGTCGCAGCCAGTTATCACCTATATGAAAGATTCTAAGTCCATGCTGCTGAGCCAAAGTAAGCGGGCGTATATCGTGACTTACGATTATCCGAGATTCCAGGGATGGGCCGCGCGCAGTCAAAGCTTGAGCGACGACCCTTGAATCCGGTTCGTCTGGGTCAAGATAGGGGTATTTCTCCCAATCCACTCGAGTGCAAACTGCGAGAGCCACATCAACCTGTGGATTGGGAGCTTGTCTGATGACTTCGGTAGCGTTTTCGGCGAGCAATGCGCGCATGCTGCGGTTAAAACGCCTTGCATGATCGCCAAGACGGTGGTGATTTTTCTTTGAATCTACCTCTTGGAGCACCGTGGGGGTGACTAGCACAAGGATGGGGCCGGTGTTATGAACTTCGCGCCAAGGGAGTTGCTCTAGCGCGAGGCATTCAAGCACCACGTTAGAGTCGATGAAGACCACTACCGAAAACTTATTCCAATCAATATCCATGAATTAGTCTGTCATAAGTTACAAACATATTGTGCATTATTTATGCTGCTACTTTGCGCCCAGCGCAGTCTTAGGCTAACGCCAATCCAGTGATATCAACTGGACGATTCAGTCGAGCTGGAAACTTGGCCAAACCTTCGCCTTTAATGCACACTGAATATGGCCGAACTACCGACTTGGCAGATCGGCCGGAGCCTGCCAGTTCAACACTGAGCCACCACCCCTGAACAAAGCCCTCAACAAATACCAAAATTTCATGCTCGACCAAGATTCCTGATTTTCAGTCAATTGTCATTCCTGATAACTCTTATTATCAGGAATTGCACTTTTCGCGGATAAAGTGGCAGGTAATACAAGCCGCCGTTCAAAACGGCACAATACACCTGCAAATACAAGCATCTGCAAAGCCGTGTTCTGAAATACAATCGACGCATCACACATCAGAGCGCGACACCATGGATGAGCAACAACAAAACACGGAAGAAATGATCGACGGACTGGCGCGGCCAGAAAGAATGGCTCATACCATCGGGCGAACGCCCAAGTACATCCAAAACGAGATTGCCGGACTTGTGGAGGGGGAGCAGATTCCTGGCTCTTTCGGAGATTTGATCAAGCGCTCTGTCGAGATGACTGAAGAGCACAAGGAATTCGCCGGAACGAACGTTGTATCGATTTTTCGGAAGGGCGTTGTTGGCTAGATCCCTATGGGGGCTATACCACCATAGGGCCCCCTTCAACGGTTGAGCAGTTCAGCGGCCTCTCGCTTCCCCAGCGCCCTTAAAGCTACGACCCTTTCCATTTGCGAAGCTCGCGGACTCGACTTGCCGGCTTCCCAGCTGTAAACGGTCTGTGCGGACACTCCGAGAAGGGAGCCGGCTGCTTCTGCGCTCAAACCCAATCGATTTCGATGGGATTTGAATCCCTTCGCTGTAAAACGCGGCTTGCTCGCAGGCTCGGAGGAGGGTGCTTCACCAGCCAATTTTGAAACGAGCTTTTCCAATCGTCCGACTTGCTGCTCAAGAGTTGATGCACGCCGCTTCAGTGACGCGATTTCTGTACGGTATTGAGAGGATGTCTTCCTGAGTTTGTCAGTCTCTCCACGCATCTCTTTGCGAGAAATTCGCGCGATTTCATCTTTCAACATTGAAGTAAGATTGGCCACAATTAATCCTCCTAGGATTGTTCACGGTGTTTTATGTAGCACTCTATGAATACTGAATTCACATTTTAGCCCATCAGGCAGCAAAGACTTTAGGTTAGTCAGGTCGACAATTTTGCCATGGCATTCATACCACCAAAGTCAAAAGAATGGCGGCGGCCTATGATTCAAACTTATGAATACCTTCACAAGCCATATTTCTGCTTGCGATTCTTAAAGGCTGGCTCAGTACCCTCAAGAATTTCAACGACCTTGGATTTGATGAATGGCGACTCGATAGCGCCAGAGATGTAATTGAAGCTGTTTGTCGCCTTGTCGCGTGTTGCGCAGATAATTTGCTCTGCGTCACACACCACGGCGAGGTTGGGATTGTGGGTCACCATGATGACTTGGCGTCTCTGCTTGGCAGCTTTGATGCACTTCACCAGAACCTTGAAGATAGTCTGGTTGTCGAGGTTCTCCTCTGGCTGATCAATGATGATTGGAATGTCGTCCTTGTCTACCAGAAGGTAGAAGACCAGCAGTAGCAGGCCTCGCTCGCCTGGCGAGAGCTGGCTGATTTCTTGTTGGTCGAACGTGAGCGAATACCGCGGCGCGAGATAACTCATACCGTAGACATAGTCGAGAATGTCCTGAGGATCACCGCCACGTCGGAGTTGGTCGGCAATTCTAGCTTCGCGACCACCACCTGATTCGCGGCGATCGAAGTGAAGCATGTCATCAATGGTGTGTAGGAATATTAGGGTGGAGTCTACATCCCCGAAGTTAGCCTCCTTCAACAGTCCACGCATGGCTTGATTGCTTTCGTCCACGCCGGAAAAGCTACCGCGTGCTTGGCGATTAATGCGTGGCAAGAACTGCTCATGGAAGTCGGACTCTTCGATGCGCACATCGAAGTCCAGCGGCAGGTGCATATCCATTTGGGCAGCAGATTTGACGAACTCCTGCACGGGCTCATACAACCGACGGTATTCCTCCACTGTCTTTACTATCTGTTCATGGACTTTCTTGGCGAGTTCCACGCGGCTAGCCCTAAGCTCTGCGAGCTTGGCCGGAAGGGCGCCCAGCGATTCGATTTCTGCCTTGAACCATTCAATCGACTGAGCCTTGTCCTTGCTGCCTACAAGCTCTTTCTTGGCCAACTCCCACTTCGCGACCTGCTCTTTGAAGATAATGAACAGGCGCTGTTTCTCGCCAAGCTTGCTCTTGATGTCCGCTAGGGCAACTTCGGCAACTTCGCGCCTTTTGCTGAGACCTGCTGGATCTTGGTTGGCGAGTGCTACATCGATAGTCGTGATTGAATCTTTCACCTCTTTGCTTAGTGCATCGACTTTTGTCTTGTCTATTCTAAGGTCCACTAGTTCGGACACTTTCATATTCGCGCCAACTTCGGCCAGCATCTGGGTTAAATCAGAAATGAACTGGTCATGGGCCTTCTTGTGATTGGCGATGGCCTGCACAACCCTGTCCAAGACGGCCAAACGCTTTGCCTCCGCAGCTTTTTTTTCGCGGAGTTGCCTCTCCTCATCTCGCAGTTTTATTAGCTCTTCTTCAAGGGCTTGAATTTTCTCCGTCGCGGCTTGGGACTCTTCCTTTGCTACGTCCGACGCCGTAGGATCTTCGACTTGGATAGGCTTTGATCCTTCGAGAGCAACCAGTTCGGCAGTCTTGGCGTCAAGCTGCTCCTGGAGGGACTGTTTGAACTCTGGCGTGAGGCGGCGTTCAGTTTGCAAAATCTCGAAGTTGGCCTTGGAGATTTCTTTAAGCAACTGCTCACGCGCGCTGTCAATCTCAGCGACCTTGAAATCGAGAAGATCATCCATGGAGTTGTAGCCCAAGCGAGCCTCTTCCGGAACGTGTGTATAAATGATTTTGCGCAGTTCGGCATCGAACGTTGCAGAACCGCCATCGCCGAGCTCATTGCAAAGCGTTTCAAGATAGCTTTGCGGCAAATACTTCACTCGTTCCACGCTGGTCTCTGATGGGTCTTGATCTAGCTGCCGCTCGGACTCAGTGCTGTCGTGCCAACCCAGCGCGCCAACGAAGTGCTGGGCGAGCTTGTTCCGCGGGTTGCGGAATCGCTTGTCGTTCAGAAACGAAAAACTCTTGAAGTTCTTGGTGTCGCCAGCCAGCCCCGCAATGTCGGCCATGGCGCTCTTCCCGCTGCCCTTGTTGCCGATGATGGCTACCAAGTCGTGGCTCAGAGGCATATCAACATTGAACCATGGGTCGGCTAGGGCGGTGCCGGGCTTGCGGTTGACACGGATTCTGGAGGCATATTTAGTGCGGTTGGTTTCAACCAATAGTCGTTTGGGGGGCGTGTCGCCGATGAACACCCGGTCTTCGAATTCGGTGATGGCCTGCACCAAACCATCAAATGTAGGGTCGGCTTTGATCCAAGTGAAGCAGTTTCCGACTCGGTCTTTGTCTGCGGAGCTGCTCAGAGCATGGGCGTCAGAGCAGTCGAGAAGAGTGGCCTTTACATTGGAGTCCAAAAGTTTTTTTCTTGCGGCGTCATAGGCCGCGGGGTTGGCCGCAGCAGTAAACACCAAATCTGCCTGATTGATGATGTTGCGTTTTTCGGCGATGGACTGGTCATCCCATTTCAGGTTGTCCCATTCGGTCTTGCCGACTGCGATCAAATATTTGCCGGCGAGGTAATGTCTGTCGAGTGCTTCGATGACCTTTTCCAAGCTCACGCACAGGTTGTTGAACCCTTCCTGCAGTGGTGGAGCGTAGTCGGCTTTCTTATCGGCCGGAGCTGAGTCGATGATCATCTGGCCGAGTTCGGACAAGCTGTCGCGTGTGATGACACCCTTCCATTTGCCGTTCCAATCATTGGAGTCTGGGATCAGTTGGTAGCTAGGAGCCAAAGAACCGAGGAATTGCTGCCGAATTACCTCTGGATCCAGCGCATCAAAAATGACATGCAGGTTGATGCGATTCCAGCCCGATTGGGAATAGCTGCCATCCTTGTCCTTCTTGACCACGCCAGCAAACTTATCTAGACGTAGCTCGATCACCGGCAATATAAGGTCAATATTTTTCAGCCGTCCTTGCTCGAGTTTCGCTTTGCGCACGCGCTCGTAGCCGTCGATGAAGATGTAGTCATTGATGCCAATAACCTTAATGTCAGTCGGCAGTGCTTCAAGATCGAGCAAGAACGCTTCCCAGGCTTCCTCGTCCGCCCCTGGATAGTTGTGGACAACAGACGATGGCGTGTGGACGTGCAAGTCCCACTTCCGCCAAGTAGAACCGGCCGTATTCATATTATTTGTCCCACTTAAATTGCAAACAATAAGGGGTAGACCACGGTCTATTTGGCTTGAATGTAGAATAATTGGTGTGACTCGCAAACAAGTACTTCCCCTTTGCCGAACAAGAGTGTCGCTGAAGATGCTTCCCTACTTTGCGGGAATCTTTCCTTGCGCCAGCTCCTGTTCTGGGAAAGTCCGCTGTGTGCCTTACACCGTGCATGCGGTGCGATGTGCGTGGGGCGGAATTGCAAGTAGGACGAACTGTATGGGTTTGAGGCTGGTTATGTCAATCGTAGTGAGTGGCGACAGTGCTTTCTTCGAAATGAGGCGGAGTGATAGAAATCAGTGGGGAGTCGTGAAGATGCGTATTCCAGAGAAATTGATCACCTAGACCGACAGGAAGTGATTTCTTCAACTGTGCGGACTGCAAATGCGGACATTTGCAATCGCAGATGTAGCGCTACGAAGCTGATTAAGGGGAATGGAGGCCTGCCCACAATGCAATGCCAATGGATATTACTGTGAGTAAAACCATGAAGCGTTGAATTCGTATGTTGGCTATCGTCTGCGACAGGTCGTTGCTAGCCGACATTGTTGCTTGTAGAAGTTCAGCCTCTCTCCGAACTTGCCGTGCTCGCTTTCCCTGCAAAGAGCTAAGGCTATTCAACAGTTCCTGCTTCCCGCCATGCGCAACGTGGACGTAGGTCATTTCAATAACGTCGTGACGATAGCCTGGATCCGATTGAGAGAATTCTTCAATCTCATACGTGCAAGCACCTATATCGTATAAAAACGTCCGCGCAAAGGAGCGTAGTTTCTTCAAGTCCCTAACAGTCCGATAGCTGCCATCGCACGCGATTTCATCGCGCATAGCTGACAGGGCCTCATGGTAGGCATTTAGTAGACATGTGATTGCCCATCTCGACAATATTCCTTGGATAAAATCATCGGCTCTTTGTGCAATAGTCCAGTTTGAGGTTGGGTCGTGGTAGCCAAGGCTATTCGGAAATGCGTCCTGCCTGCGGCAAGCAAAGGTAAGGCGGTTTCCTTCATCATCCCAGCTTCTCGGCATTACTAAACGTGCTCCCGGCCATTCAATCGATTCCCATGCATCATAGTTACGACCTATCGCGAGCCCATCAAGCGCTCTAATACTGCCTGCTTCATCCGACAGCGGCCTAACTTGCTCGGTTACCAGCAGAATGGCCGTTGGAAGACGTGTTTGGGGTAGTGAATCAAAGGCTCCTGGGAAATGCTTTCGAACCCATTGTGTGCAGTCTTTTTCGAGTCCTTGAAGTTGAGATTTCAATGCCTCACGACGGAGGCTGTCTGGGTGCAGTATGCTGTAACTGAAGCGGATCGAATCATTGTTCGTTAGGATAAAGCGAATAAGATTCCAAGTCCGGAAAAGAGATGTGCGGCGCGTGGTCGATATGAAATTTGCACGTAAGTTTGTTTCAAGAGTAGCGGCAGTCTCTTCATCAAATAGAAAGAGGACGACAAACGCGGTAATACTCGGTGTAAGAGACATCAGGATTGGTAATGCAGCAGTTGCACCCGGTGGCAAATTAGCTGAACGCTCCCTCATGAAATGAGCAGCCTTGGGCGGTGACACCAGTCCAAGATTCACCCAACCGGCTTGACGCCCCTCTCGGATGTCATTCATCCATTTCGTAAGGCTATCATCCCTACTTCTTCCGTATTCCCACCCTAATTCTCGGATCCCATTGAGTAGCCCGCCCACTGTAGAGGGTGTATATAGCTCAGCAATCCATATTCCCGGTAGTTGAACGCCTTCATCATCAGGAAGCCGACCTCGAGCATTCTCTTTGTGGTCACGGTCTCGGTCACGCACGGCATGGATCTCACGCTGTCGAAACTCACGATAGTAGTTCCAACGTTTCCATGGCCCCCAGCGGTTAAAGCCCAGCAGAGGAGGGGGCTTTATCGGTGGTTCTTTCGCTGTCTCAGTCGCTTGTTCAGGTTCTGACGGTGGTAGTGCACCATCAAGTTCAACGGCAGAACTGCTTCTTGAATCAGATTCATTGGGCGTCAATGGCTCGTTCACTTGAATCCCGTAATAAATTATCTTTTCTGATGATATTCTTTTTTGGTCAGAAATGAGCGTTTTGCAGCAGGGATTGAAACAGTAAAACCGCCAACGTCCATGCATGGCATGGTACGCAGCGAAAGCTCTGAAGAGCATGCTTCAAGGGCAGCTAAGTCCGAGATCCGCCTAGCACCGAGTATGCTGCTCAACTACAGCGCGGCTCGAGATCCGCATGGTGATATTATCCAAGCGAGCAATTGGAGGCGATTAATGATGGCCACGTGATTGTTTCCTAATCGGGGTTGCTTACAAAGTTGGCCATAAAAAAGGCCATAGATTGCAGCCAAAGCCACTAAATACGTGAGAGAAGGCCACCTTGACATGGTGGGGGTCGTTGGTTCGAGTCCAATCGCGCCTACCAATTTCTTCTTCTCCTTTACGAACATTTTCGAGAAGCTCATGTTCACATTGAGTCTACATGGAGAAGAAAGTACTCAGGCCCTGCTGCAATCGGGCCGTTCCTATTGCCTCATCGTCCGTTCCGAATCTCAACGCGCCGCTTTGCTCAAGAATCTGGGCGAGCAGGCCGGCGTGGTCATCGTGCCGCATAACGGCGGTCTCATCAGTAATCTCCGGGTTTGGGAGAACATCATCCTGCCCGTGCAGTATCATGGCATCCAGCTGCCGGGAAAACTTGAAGACAACGTGACTGCCTTGCTAGATCAATGCGGTTTGTCGGACGAGACCGTCTTGTCGGCGCTGATGCTCAAGTTGCCCGACCAACTCACTTTGTACGAGAAGCGCCTGGTCGGTTTTGTAAGGGCCATGTTGATGGGGCCGGAACTTATCATCTACGACGGTCTGAATGAAGGTTTGTCGCGCAAGGAATTGGTGATGGTGAACAAGTTCGATGCGGTATTCCGTTTGCACTTCCCGTTCAGGACTTCTGTTCTGGTCAGTTTTGAGGAAGACAGCGAAAAGAGCGATCCGGATCAGTTGCTGATCCATCTGTAACGACCATGAAACTGAACAACTACAATCAACGTTTGCTGAATATCGAACAGCGTACAAAGCGCTTTTTGCTGGGTGCGCTCGGGGCGATGTTGCTGGCCTTGCTGCTGATTGCCATCAAGCAGGACTACCTGGTGCGCAGCACAGCCATCTACTTCTTTGCGCCCAATGCTCAGGGGCTGAATCAGGGGATGGCAGTCAAGTTCATCGGTTTCAAGGTAGGGAGTGTCAAGGAAGTCAGCATGCAGCCCAATGCGACCGTGCGCGTAAAAGTGTCATTGGACGATGAATATGTGCATCTGATCGGTCTGGATGCGAAAGCGCGTCTGATCAAGGAAGCGCTGGTCGGCGAGAGTGTGGTCGAGATCATTCCCGGCTCGCAGCAGGTGCAGCAGGTGACGCAGAACAGCGTGCTCCAGTTCGAACGCGGGCAGGATGCCAGTAGTATCGCCGAGAGTATGGCTGCGCAGCTTCAACCTATCCTGAACGACATCCGCCAGATCACTGCCAGCATCAACAATCCGAATGGCGAGATCCAGCAGACGCTGAAGAACCTGAACCAGGTGACAGGTGATCTGCGTGAGACAGTCAAACAATTCACCCAACTTGGGGTCAGCGGCAATCAGAAGCTGGACAGCGTACATGGCAAGCTGGACAAGGCGATCGATAGTGTGAATGCCAGTCTGGAGGTGATGGACAAGGCGATTCCGCGTCTGGTCGACAAGGCCGATGCAACGCTGGATAACGTGCAGGCCGCCACCACGGACATCAAACGGATGACTGCCGATACGGCCGGAGAGTTGCCGGCATTCATCCATAACAGTAACGCTTTGGTGCAGGACAGCCAGGACATGCTGGAAGGTGCGAAGCAATCTTGGCCGTTCAGCGGCTGGTTCCGCAAGCCTGAGGCTCAAGTATTGCCGGTGGACGGTTATGTGCCACCAGGGAAACCCTGAAGATGGACCGGCTGCGACTTTCCTCGGCGATTGTGCTTTCTGGCCTGTTATTTCTGACGGCCTGCGGACAGACGGCCCCCCTGAGTAACGCAAGGCTGGAGCTGGCGGCAGAATATAGCCAGAGTGCGCAGCGTGCATATGATCGAGGCGACTACCGTGTCGCGCTAAGGCAATATGAAATGGCATTGCAGGTGGATGTCGCCGTTGAGAACATCGCTGGTATCGCTATTGATATGTTGAATCTGGCTCGCGTGAACCAGATGCTGGGTCGTTTGGAAATTGCCAATGCGTATCTGGACAAGTTGCTGCAAGACAGTGCGTTGGAATATGGGACGCCCTATTTGGCAACCGCTGCGACTCAAAAGTCACTGCTGATGCTGCAGCAAGGGGATGTGAACGGTGCGCAACTCTGGCTGCAAAAGGCATCGGCATGGTGTGCCGCAGAATGCACGCTCACGAGCGTGATCGACAACGCTCGTGCCGCGATCGCATTACGTGAAAAGGATAGTGATCAGGCTTTGCATTGGGCGGAGCGGGCCGCGTCAGCCAGTCGTGGCGATTCACCCCTGGAATATGCCAATGCCCTGCGCTATATGAGCGAAGCTCAGTTGATGCGGAGCGAGTTCGCGACAGCTTCGCGATTGGCTGATGAGGCGCTGGTGGTGGATAAATCACTGGGATTGCCTGAAAAGATCAAGCAGGACCTGCTGCTGTTGGCCGCTGCACACGAGGGGCTGGGCGACACCGAGCAGGCTAAGCGATACCGCGAGCGCGCCTCGCGCATCGTTGCAAGGTGAGCGGCATGGGCATGCTTGAACGCTTGCAGGATCCGCGATTCAGATGGTTGCTGGGTTTGGCTATCTGTCTGGTAGTTGCCTTGGGTATTTCATATTTTCAAACCGGAGACGGCCTGAGCAGGAGGATACTGGATCGTCAGTTCGATCTTCTGCATCAACGATCTGCGCATCCGATACAGAACGACGTGGTCATCGTCGGCATCGACGAGGATAGCTTCAAGAAATTCAAGGAGCCATTCGAGTTGTGGCACCCCCATCTGGCCAGTTTTCTGCAGGCCATGGAGGCGGCCAAGCCCAGCGTGCTCGGGCTTGATATCGCCTTGCCTGAACGATCCTATCAATTCATGCTGCCTCGCTATGAAGAGGGGATGGTTAAAGCGTTACAAGCACTCAGCGCACAGGCCCCTGTCGTGCTGGCACGCAAGCCGGATGCCGAAGGTGCCTTACGCCCTGTGGACGGCGCGTTGGCTGCCTCGGTTACGGACGCCCCGGGTTCGGTCGTGCTCTGCCTTGACGGGGACGGCGTGCTCCGTCGGTTCGATCTCAATCGTTGCACTGTTAACGCGCAGGGTACCAGCTTCACTGAAAAGATCGCTGCCCGGCTGGGCGTGACGCATCCGGGAGCCGGCATTGTGGATTTTAGTGCAGGCCAGAAGTTCGACTACATTCCATTCTCACGCGTGCTGGAATGGCAGGGGCAGGCTGACAAGCAGCGACTTGTTGCCACTTTTTCCGGTAGAACCGTGTTGTTGGGCGTCGTTTCTGCGCGTGCTGAGAAGGTGCGAGTTCCTGTGCCCATGGCGGTATGGTCGCCGATGGATAAGCGTGTGCCGGAAGTGTTGGTGCAGGCGCAGATTTTGCGTTCAATGACAGGGAAAGGCTTGATCCGCGAGCTGCCTCTGTGGGGCAGTGTAATTCTTGTGCTAGTTGCAGCTTTGCTGTGGTTGGGGCGTACAGGCTGGATCAAGCTGGCGGTATTCGCAGTGACGCCAGTCGTGCTTTGGCTGCTGGCAACCTGGATGTTGGGGGTCGGTATCTATCTGCCTTTGGGGGGCATTCTGCTTTCCGGTTTGTTCGCATTCATGGCGCGCCTTGGGTATGAATCGGTGATGCAGATACGCGGCCGTGAAGGATTGCGGGAACTCTTCGATAGTTATGTCAATCGCGAGGTGTTGAACGGGATCGTGAGTGGCAAGATCGACTCACGCACGGATGGGGAGCGTGTGCGGGTGTGCCTGTTGCATGCGCGCATCAAAGATTTTAGTCGGCGGGTGCAGGAGTATGAGCCGCAGACATCAGTGTTGCTGTTGAATGACTACTTCTCCGAAATGGCTATTGCGGTACATCAGCACAAGGGCACGCTCGATAAATTCGTTGGGAGCGAGCTGGTGGCCTTCTTTGGAGCGCCACAAACACTTGAAAGTCCGGAGCGGAATGCGCTCGAGGCGGCACAGGAGATGTTGCAGCGGCAGCGCCAAGTGAATGAACGATTGCTGGAGAGCGGAATGCCCGCGATCGAGATCGAGATCGCTTTGCATGTGGGGCAGGTGGTGGTCGGGCATGTCGGATCGTCTGCGCGCAAGGATTACACGGCACTCGGCTCCGAAATCGATGTTGTGAAAGCGCTCGTGGAATTGGCGAAGAGCGCGGGATGTCCTGTGGTCTGCTCCGCAGATGTGGCTGAAGCGGTCAGGGTTGCGGGCGGTATCTCGGAAGTCGGCGTAAGGCAGTTAGGTGGCGCGGACCTTCATGTATACGCTTGGACGCCGCCCTTGCTCGGGAGGCAGTGATGGGCGGGTTCTGGAGGCGCGTGCTGGTCAGGCTGCAGATGCGGCAAGTGCGGCAGACGATATTCGGTTCGCTTGCCTTGCTGTGGTATGCGTTCAATAACCTTCATGTCTTGCGCCTTTCGCCGGTGAACGCCGTGTTCCAGCGCCAACTGTTCTTCACCGGTGTCGAGGCGCTCGGCATTGTGGCGATCTTTGGCTTGCTGAGCGGCGCACTCGTCATCACGCAGATCACCTCCCTCATCGGCGGGGATAGCACGCTGGCAGTGAAGATATTGATCTGGACCATCGTGCGCGAGATCGGCCCCTTGTTCGCCGCCATCATCATCGTCGCGCGTAGCAGTGCGGCCATCGCTTCCGAACTTGCCTTGATGAAGACGCGCGGCGAGATGAAGAGTCTGGAGCGGATGGGCATCTCCCCGCAAGATTATCTGCTGGTACCCCGTATCGTGGGTGTGACGCTGGCCGTGCTGGCCTTGACCATCTACTTCCAGCTCGTCGCCATCGGTGGCGGATTGGCGATCAGTGCTTTGTTCCAGAACGTATCCTGGCTGGACCAGGTCGGCCGCTTCCTGCAGACGGTGAAGTTGAGCGAGTTTGCGGTGGTGGCTTTCAAAGGTTGTCTGTTCGGATTGGCCATCTCCAGCATCTCTTGCTACAACGGCATGCAGGCACAGCCTTCTGTGACCGAGGTGCCCAAGGTCGCCATCAAGGCAGTTCTGCAGAGTCTGCTGTTCGTGTTTGCGCTGGATGCGCTGATCGCCTACCTGAACATGAGCTGGTGAGTTGCGATATACTGCGCGCCCTGTGGCGTATGTGCGCCTGAACAAATATTGATAGTGCGGCGCAGGCCGCACTTGCTTTTTAAAGAGTGGATCGAAATGCCTGTCATAACACTACCGGATGGTTCTCAACGCAGTTTCGAAGGTCCTGTAACGGTTGCCGAGGTTGCGCAAAGCATCGGTGCCGGTCTGGCGCGTGCCGCGCTGGCTGGCAAAGTGGATGGAGCCTTGGTGGATACTTCCTATCAGATCTCTGGCGATGCGCAGTTGGCCATCATCACGGACAGGGATGCGGATGGTCTTGATCTTATTCGCCATTCCACAGCGCATCTGCTGGCCTATGCGGTGAAGGAGTTGTTCCCCGAGGCGCAGGTGACTATCGGTCCGATGATCGAGAATGGCTTCTACTACGATTTCGCCTATTCGCGGCCTTTTACACCGGAAGACCTGACTGCCATCGAAAAGCGCATGGCGGAGCTGGCCAAGAAAGACCTGCCGGTGACGCGCAATGTATTGCCGCGCGACGAGGCAGTGGCCTATTTCAAATCCATAGGAGAGAAGTACAAGGCCGAGCTCATCGAGTCCATTCCTGCGGATCAGGAGGTTTCGCTGTATAGCGAGGGTGAATTCACCGATCTGTGCCGCGGCCCGCATGTACCATCCACTGGCAAGCTCAAGGTTTTCAAACTGATGAAGGTTGCCGGAGCTTATTGGCGCGGCGACTCGAAGAACGAGATGCTGCAACGCATTTACGGCACGGCTTGGGCGAAGAAAGAAGACCTGGAAGCCTACCTGCATCAACTGGAAGAAGCCGAGAAGCGAGACCATCGCAAGTTGGGCAAGCAGCTGGATCTGTTCCATATGCAGGACGAGGCGCCCGGCATGGTGTTCTGGCACCCTAAAGGCTGGGCGATGTGGCAGGTGATTGAACAGTACATGCGCGGCGTGTACCGCGATAACGGATATCAGGAGATCCGCTGCCCGCAGATCATAGACCGCGTGTTGTGGGAGAAGTCCGGCCATTGGGAGCACTACAAGGCAAATATGTTCACCACTGAGTCGGAGAAACACGACTACGCGATCAAACCGATGAACTGTCCCGGCCATGTGCAGGTGTTCAATTCCGATCTGCGTTCCTACCGTGAATTACCTGTGCGTTATGGCGAATTTGGCTCCTGCCATCGCAACGAGCCTTCCGGCGGCCTGCATGGCCTGATGCGCGTGCGTGGTTTCGTACAGGACGATGGACACGTGTTCTGTACGGAAGAGCAGATCGAATCGGAAGTGACGGCATTCAATGCACTGGTGCTGAAGGTCTACAAGGACTTTGGCTTCAATGATGTCGTGGTCAAACTCGCCCTGCGCCCGGAAGGACGGGTCGGCTCGGACGAGATTTGGGATAAATCGGAGAATGCATTGCGTGCGGCATTGACTGCATCAGGCATGGAATGGGTGGAACTGCCGGGTGAGGGGGCTTTCTACGGTCCGAAGATAGAATTCCACATCAAGGACGCCATCGGCCGCTCTTGGCAGTGCGGCACGATACAGGTGGACTTTTCCATGCCGGGCCGCCTGGGGGCTGAATATGTCGACGAGGACAACAGCCGAAAAGTGCCGGTGATGTTGCATCGTGCGGTATTGGGGTCTCTGGAGCGCTTCATCGGGATTCTGGTGGAGAATCACTCCGGAGCCCTGCCGTTGTGGCTGGCGCCGGTGCAGATGGTGGTGATGAACATCTCGCAGGCGCAGGAGGCGTATGCGGCTAAAACAGCCGATGCTTTGCGAGATGCAGGGTTCAGAGTGCAATCTGATTTGCGCAATGAGAAGATTACCTATAAAATCCGCGAACATAGCTTGCAGAAGTTGCCTTACCAGCTGATCATCGGCGATAAGGAAATGGCTGCTGGCCTCGTTGCCGTGCGGAACCGCCAAGGTGAAGACCTTGGGCAGATATCGGTGGAGGCGTTCATAGAGCGCTTGAACACCGAGCTGCATGCGGGAAGCGCGGTTTAATTTTTATTGGAGTAATTGCAATAGCACAGGATAAGTCGCAGCGTTTGAATGAGCAGATAACGGCACCACAGGTGCGGCTCATCGGCGCGGAGGGAGAGCAGGTTGGTATCGTGGCAGTAGCGGAAGCACTGCGCATGGCTGATGAAGCGGAACTGGATCTGGTGGAGATCGCGCCTTTGGCGGAGCCACCAGTTTGCCGCATCATGGATTTCGGCAAGTTCAAGTATGCCGAAAGCAAAAAGCAGCACGAAGCCAAACTTAAGCAAAAACAGGTGCAGGTCAAGGAAATCAAATTCCGTCCCGGTACGGACGAAGGTGATTACAACATCAAGTTGCGTAACTTGACACGCTTCCTTGCTGACGGCGACAAGACCAAGATCACATTGCGGTTTCGTGGTCGTGAAATGGCCCACCAGGAAATCGGTATGCGCTTGATCGAGCGCATCAAGGCCGATCTGGAAGAGCATGGCGTGGTAGAGCAGTTCCCGAAGATGGAAGGCCGTCAGATGGTGATGGTGATTGCGCCGAAGAAGAAGATCTAAGAATCAAGTTGCATCGTGACGAAGCAAGGGGCTGTCGTTACGATGGTTGTGAAAAGTGCCCCAAACAAGTGATTTCGGGTCGTTAAGTGTTCCTGTCAGGAACCTCCCGACGTCATAAAATAAACGGAGTCGTTATGCCAAAGATGAAGACCAAGAGCAGTGCGAAGAAGCGCTTCCGCGTTCGTGCGGGGGGCAGCATCAAGCGCGGCCAGGCGTTCAAGCGCCACATCCTTACCAAGAAAACCACCAAGAACAAGCGTCAACTGCGTGGCTCTACAGGTGTCCATGAAACCAACACGGCGTCCGTTCGCGCCATGATGCCCTACGCATAAGGAGTTAGAAAATGCCAAGAGTAAAACGTGGTGTAACGGCGCGTGCGCGCCATAAGAAGATCTTAGACAAAGCCAAGGGTTACCGCGGCCGTCGCAAGAACGTTTACCGTGTTGCCAAAGAAGCGGTGATGAAGGCTGGTCAATATGCCTATCGTGACCGTCGTCAGAAGAAGCGTCAGTTCCGCACTCTGTGGATCGCTCGTATCAATGCTGCTGCGCGTGAGCAGGGTCTGAGCTACAGCGTGTTCATGAACGGTCTGAAAAAGGCAGCGATCGATATAGACCGCAAAGTGTTGGCCGACTTGGCCGTGTTCGACAAAGCTGCATTCACGCAGATCGTCGGGCAAGCCAAAGCCAGCCTCGGCGCGTAATTATTGCGCTATATAAAAAAGGAGGCGAAAGCCTCCTTTTTTTGTTTTAAGACTAAACGATCATACGATGCAAGAACTTCAAACCATACTCGAAGAAGCTTTGGAAAGTTTCGCTGCCGTTGAAGATGCAGCCGAGCTTGAGAACATCAAAGCGCGCTACTTGGGCAAAGATGGCAGCCTGACCGCCATGCTGAAGGGCTTGGGCAAGCTGTCTGCCGAAGAACGCCCTGCTGCGGGGGCGCGTATCAATCTGGTGAAGCAGCAGCTGGAGGCCGCATTGCAGGCGCAGCGCGATGCTATCCAGTTACATGCCTTGAATGCGAGACTGGCAGCGGAATCCCTGGATGTGACATTGCCCGGACGTGGTCTAGGTGTGGGTGGTTTGCATCCAGTCACTCGTACGCTGGAGCGGATCGAGAAGCTGTTCCATTCCGTCGGTTACGACGTGGCAGAAGGCCCTGAGATCGAGAACGATTTTTACAATTTCACTGCGCTCAATATTCCCGAGGATCATCCGGCGCGTGCGATGCATGATACTTTCTATATCGATGAGCAGCATGTGCTGCGTACGCACACATCTCCTATCCAGATTCGCTACATGCAGGCACATATGGAGAAGTACAAACATCTGGATGCGATGCCGGACATTCGCATCATCGCGCCGGGACGTGTCTACCGTGTGGACTCGGACGCCACCCATTCGCCGATGTTCCATCAGGTGGAAGGATTGTGGATCGGAGAGCGTGTGAGCTTCGCTGATCTGAAAGGCGTGATCGCAGATTTTTTGCAGAACTATTTCGAAACCAAAGATATGCAGGTGCGCTTCCGCCCTTCGTTCTTTCCATTCACCGAGCCTTCAGCCGAGATGGATATGAGCTGGAAAGGCGGCTGGCTGGAGATCGGCGGCTGCGGCATGGTGCATCCGAACGTGCTCAAGCATGTCGGTATCGATAGCGAGAAATACATCGGCTTCGCCTTTGGTATGGGTGTGGAGCGTTTGGCTATGCTGCGCTATGGCGTCAACGACCTCAGATTGTTCTTCGAGAACGATCTGCAATTCCTGAAACAATTCAACTGAACATGCAATTCTCCGAATCCTGGTTACGCACCCTTGTGAATCCCTCGCTGTCCAGCGGGGAACTGTCTCATTTGTTGACTATGGCAGGTCTGGAAGTGGAGGAGATGACGCCTGTCGCCCCTGCTTTCGAGAAGGTCGTCGTCGCGCAGGTGTTGAGTAAAGAAAAACATCCCGATGCAGACCGTCTGAACGTGCTGACGGTGAATATCGGGCAGGCTGAGCCGCTTACTATTGTGTGCGGTGCCGGCAATGTGACTGTCGGCATGAAAGCGCCATGTGCGCTGGTCGGTGCAAAATTGCCGGGTATCGAGATCAAGCAGGCCAAGGTGCGCGGTGTCGCCTCTTTCGGCATGATGTGTTCGGATAAAGAACTTGGTCTGGCCGATGAGAGCGACGGTTTGCTGGAATTGTCTGCTGATGCAGTCGTCGGCCAAAGTATCCGTGAGTACCTTGATCTGGACGATCATCTGATCACCCTTAAACTCACTCCGAATCGCAGCGATTGTTTGTCAGTGAATGGCATTGCGCGCGAAGTGGCGGCGCTGACGAATTCTCCCTTGCAGGCCATCCCCGCAGCTGACTTCGCGCAGACAGGCAGCATAACTCGCAACGTGAAGGTGGCTACTCCGGCAGCGTGTCCGCGCTACACGGGGCGTGTGATCTCCGGGGTGAACGCGAAGGCCGCCACACCGTCGTGGATGGTGCAACGACTGGAGCGTTGCGGCCTGCGTAGTATCAGCGCCTTGGTGGATGTGACCAACTATGTGTTGCTTGAGCTGGGGCAGCCGCTGCATGCTTTCGATCTGAATAAATTGAGTGGCGATATCAATGTGCGTTTTGCCCTTGCGGGTGAAAAATTGACGCTGCTGAACGAACAGATGGTTGCGCTGCAAGACGATATGCTGGTGATCGCAGACAGCAAGGGGCCTGTCGCCTTGGCAGGCGTGATGGGCGGCATGGACTCAGCTGTTGATGAGGCGACCACCGATATCTTCCTTGAGAGTGCATTCTTTGCACCCAGTGTAATCGTCGGAAAATCCCGTCGTCTTGGTTTCAGTTCCGATTCTTCCTATCGTTTCGAACGCGGCGTTGATTATTTGGCAACGCAGGTCGCGCTGGATCGCGCAACACAATTGATCCTCGAGATTTGCGGCGGAGCAGCCGGGCCGGTAACAGCAGTGCAGGCTGAGTTGCCATCACGTCCGCCAGTGCTGCTGCGCAGTTCGCGCATCCTGCGAGTGCTGGGCATTGCACTGAAGTCCGATGAGATCGCGCAGATACTTGCAAGCTTGGGTATGACATTCCACAAAAATGGTGATGACTTCACTGTTACACCGCCGAGTTACCGCTTCGACATTGCTATCGAAGAAGATCTGGTAGAAGAGGTTGCCCGTGTGCACGGCTATGAGCAGATACAGCCGGCGCCTATACAGGCAAGCATGACTATCCTGCCTGATTTCGAAGCTGATCGCCCATTTTCAAAAGTGCGTCAAGTCATGATGCTGCGCGATTACCAGGAAACCATCAACTATTCCTTCGTTGAGGCGGAGTGGGAGCGAGACCTGTGTGGAAACACGGCACCGGTGACCTTGATGAATCCGATAGCCAGCCAGATGAGTGTGATGCGCAGCAGTCTGCTGGGCGGCTTGCTGGGCGCATTGCGTACCAATCTTGCGCGCAAGCAGCCGCGCGTCCGCATATTTGAGATCGGTGGCTGTTTCAAGGCAGAGGCGGGGACTTATTCCCAGGAAGAACGATTGGCGGGTTTGGCATACGGCGCAGTGGTCCCGGAGCAGTGGGGGGCAGCTGCACGCAACGTAGATTTTTATGATGTGAAGAGCGATCTTGAAGCCTTGTTCGCTCCCTGCGCCTTGACCTTTAAAGCGGCGGAACACCCAGCCTCTCATCCGGGACGATCGGCTCGGATATTGCTCGATAACATCGCTATCGGTTGGGTGGGTGAACTGCATCCTCAATGGCAGCAGCAGTACGATATGCCATTGCCAGCGGTCTGGTTCGAGGTGCAATTGAGCGCCTTGATACAATCAGCTGTTCCAAGAGTCGAAGATGTCTCAAAATTCCCGGCGGTACGTAGAGACATCGCTGTGTTGGTCGATGAGAAAGTCGACGTACAGACACTTTTGGATGTATTGAATAGTCAAAACGCCCCCTTTGTAACAGAGTTGGCTTTATTCGATGTGTATCGTGGGCAGGGCGTTGAGGAAGGGAAAAAAAGCCTTGCATTCCGTGTGTTATTAAAAGATACTCAAAAAACACTTACAGATTCTGAGATAGAGCCGAGCATCGCCATGCTGGTTGAGGCATTGCATAAAATCGGCGCGAAGTTAAGGGGGAAATGATGACAACTACATTGACGAAGGCCGAGCTGGCTGATTTGCTGTTTGAGAAGGTCGGCCTGAATAAGCGCGAAGCCAAGGATATGGTGGAAGCTTTTTTTGAGGAGATCAGGGTGCAGCTAGCCCAAGGTGACAGCGTAAAGCTTTCCGGATTCGGCAACTTCCAGTTGCGCGACAAACCGCAGCGGCCGGGCCGCAATCCCAAGACGGGTGAAGAGATACCGATCACAGCTCGCCGGGTGGTCACTTTCCATCCCAGCCAGAAGCTCAAGAGCATGGTAGAGACGACCTATCATGGAACTGCAGTTAACTGATTCCGGCTTGCCGCCGATCCCGGCCAAGCGCTATTTCACGATAGGCGAGGTCAGCGCCCTGTGTGGCGTGAAAGCTCATGTATTGCGTTATTGGGAGCAAGAGTTCACACAACTTAAGCCGCTCAAGCGGGGCGGTAACCGGCGCTACTACCAGCACCATGAAGTTCTGCTCATCCGTCGTATCCGCCAGTTGCTGTACGAGGAAGGCTTTACCATCAGTGGCGCGCGTAGCCGACTCGATCAAGCGCATACGCAGGAATCGGATACTGTGCACGCAGTGCAGGAAAGTTCAGAAATGTCTGCCATGGCCATTCCGCAGCTGCGTAGAGAGTTGAGTGACATACTTAAATCTTTGCGCGCCTGATCGCTATATTCGCTTCAAATCGCGCTGCAAAATAAATGTGCTCTGCTATAATCCGCGCCCTCGGGGCGTAGCGCAGCCTGGTAGCGTACTTGGATGGGGTCCAAGTGGTCGGAGGTTCGAATCCTCTCGCCCCGACCAGAACAAAAGCAGTTAAAGAAGATCCGGCTCTGCCGGATTTTTCATTTGCGCAATGCGCTGGTTCTGGTTACCTATCCAAATTCTTTCAAGGGATTTGGACAATTACTCTACAATTAGAAAAAAATTAATTAGAAAAAAAGTTCAATTTAACCGGCAAGGGGCAGGGCGGATTGATATCTCTTCATAGCAGTTCTCATAAGTTATTGCTCGCAACGCTGGCGATGCTGCCGTTTTTCAGCACGGTTCAGGCTGCCGAGGATTTGGATTCCGAGCAGGCTTTTTTTCTTGAGCTGCCCGTCGTCCTGACACCCTCGCGACTCAATCAACCGCTGGATGAGTCACCCAATTCGATTACGGTGATCGACAGAGATATGATCAAAGCTTCCGGTTTTAGATCTGTTGCCGAATTATTTCGGCTCGTCCCCGGGATGTATGTTGGAAATTCAGGGGCGACTCCTTTTGTCTCACTAAATGGCGTAACAGATGAATATTCTCGCCGTATGCAGGTGCTGGTGGATGGCCGGAGTGTCTATCTTCCACCTTTCGGCGGTGTCGACTGGAAGGGACTGCCTTTACTGGTTGAGGATATTGAACGTATCGAGGTGGTGCGCGGACCTTCTGCTGCTTCGCATGGCACAAACTCATTCTATGGCGTGATTAGTATCATCACAATGGATGCGGCAACCGCAGGTTCGGATCGTCTGTCGGTGTCAAAAGGAGGCATGGGAATCACGAATGTCTCTGCGCAACATGGCGGCCAAGGGGAGCGATTCGACTATCGACTTTCATACGCCCTTAGTGCAGATGATGGAGATAATCCAGCGGTAGTGAATGATGGAAGTCGCAATCATATTCTTTCCATTCGCACCAACTTTAGGGCTAGTCTGACAGATTACGTCGAGTTTCAGTTCGGGCTCAATAGTGGTGAATCCGGACTTGGCACTTTTGACGTTGCAAACAACCAATACAGGTCAATCGATCTCTTCAGGTCTGCCAAGATTCAGAATGACTTTCAGCAAATCAGCTGGATACATTCCTGGGAGTCTGGAGATGAGTCAAAATTGAGCTACTACAGGATCCACCGTGACTTTAGAGACCCATTAAAGGCAGTTGATTGGACTCGCAGCCCATATGTATATGGAACAGATATGTCTAGCAGCTCTCGTCATGATCTGGAGGTGCAGAACACAACCAAGCTAGGGTATGCCCACCGTCTTGTTTGGGGGGGAGGATTTAGGCATGACTTTGCGGAACAGCCCTTGATCTTCACAACGACACATGCCTTGAATCAGTCCCGTGTTTTTCTTCATGATGAATGGCGGCCGCTGGAGTCCACTATTGTGAACATCGGCACGATGTTAGAAGACGATGGGGCAGGACACCGAAACAACTCTCCCCGCGTTTCACTCAACTACCACATTCAGCCGCAACAAACTTTACGTATATCGTATGCGACCGCCACACGTAATGCGGTGATGGTCGAGCGGTTCCTCACATCAGGTACGAACAAATATTATTCGAAGGGTTATTCCCCATCCAAACATGATCTGCTTCCAGAGAAGATCAGCTCTAGAGAGATGGGCTACTTAGGGCAGTTCGGACGATTGAGCCTGGATGGACGACTATATTACGAAAAGGTAAGCAATATCATTTTGCTTGATGTCTATGCAGACCTCAGCAATTTAGCGGATCCCAAAAGTGGCTTCAAGAACATGAGTGACGGTAGTTATAAAGGTCTGGATGTGTCAGTAGCTTATCGCTGGGATACAGGCCGAGTGAATCTGAATTATGCGCGCCAACAAGCCAGTTGTGCTTTCGGTTCCTTTCCAACGCAATATTTCAATGCACTCCCTATTTCCGCTACTGAAACACTTAGTCAGAAGCTCTCGAAAGCATATCAGGACGATTACTTGAATCTTTGCAGCGCATCGGTGCCATCGAATAGTGCAAGTTTGTTACTGAATCAGGAACTCACCGAGACGGTTGATTTCAGCACTGGCATATATTTCAGAGATTCTGTCAGAGTGACGGATGTGGCATCTGGGTTGCCTGCGGAGTCTCCTATGTGCAGAGTGGATATGAGATTGGCAAAGTCATTCGGACAAAAAGAAAGACCGGGGGGAGGGGAGATAGCGGTGGTATTGCAAAACGCATTCCAGGATAACTATACGGGATACGGCAATATAACCCAGAGGGCGAATCTCTTATTCAAACGGCGGGCATATCTTACAGCGAGCATTAATTTCTAGCTGGACATACTTTATTCGCCCAGCGTACAACTTCACCAGCCGAATATTCTTTTCTGCGCTGGTGTGTTTCATCATGTCCCCATCATCATTGCAGGCAGCGGACTTACGTATTGCTGTCGTCTTGAGCACTGGGACTGGCGCATATCAGGAGTTTGCCGAATCGTTTAGAACCACTGTATCTCCAAATCACAAGGTGCAGATCGTTACTCTCGGCGAAGAATATCCTCCAGTGGATCTGGTGGTTGCTGTCGGCATGAAAGCGACTGTTGCAACAACACCTTCGGCTACGCCAGTTTTGAGTGTCTTAGTGCCCCGATTCGGATTTGAAAGCATTTCTCGTGCACCGGCGAAACAGCTATCTGCGATATTTCTTGATCAGCCTATGGCGCGTCGAATATCGTTAATCCACGCTGCTTTGCCCCAGACGAAGGCCATAGGTGTGCTGATCTCCGACGAGACTTCCGAACTGGCGTCAGCCAAACAACTGTCTTCAGCTTTTGGATTCAGGCTACACATTCAGACCGTGTCGACACCGGATCAGCTTGCGAGCGGTCTCTCGGCGTTGCTGGCCGACAGTGATGTGTTGTTGGTCTTGCCAGACGCGGAGATATACCGTTCGGATACCATTCGTAACATATTGCTGGAGACTTACCGGCAGCAGGTGCCGATGATAGGTTTGTCGCAAAACTATGTAAGAGCCGGGGCTTTATGCGCTGTGTATAGTACGCCTATGCAGATCGCCGATCAGGCTGCCCGAATAGTCTCTCAATTTGCCAGAACAGGGAAACTGCCCGACTATCAGTATCCTCAGGAATTCGAAGTGGCAGTGAACACGCAAGTCGCCCGTTCACTCGGGCTGACGATAAAAAGCGCAGAACAACTGCGCAACGAGATCGGGGGGAGACCATGAAGAAGTACGGTATCGAGCGACAGACGATGACAGTTGCGCTGATTCCCATATTGATACTGGCTGTACTGCTGGAAACCTCGTTCATTCTGGCGCGTATCGCCGATCTCGATCAGGCGCTAAAGGACAGGGCGAGTCTGATAGCACGGCAGCTCGCGTCTTCCAGTGAGTATGCGGCGTTCTCCGGGAATCGTGTGCTGCTGCAGCAGCAGGCAGAAGTGACGCTTGCACAGCAGGATGTGACAGCGGTGTTCATCCTTGATGCTGAAGGCCGGGTTCTGGCGAGAGCGAGCGGCGTGACGGATTTGAAGATCATTCCCCCCGATTGGCGATCCGGCCAGACATTGCGTGAGGACAAGCGTTCGCTGGCCGTGTATCACGCCATTGAGACTACCCAATTGTCATTGGACGATACTGAAATTGCCTCTACCTCAAATACGGGTGCATCTCTGGGGGGGGTCTATCTGGTGCTGGGCAAACAAAGGTTCAATAGCGAAAAGGTTCGGATGGTCATCATGAATCTGATCCTTACCGCACTGGTGCTGTTGCTTGCGGTGTTGGTCGCGACGCGCGTTGCACGCAGGATCACGCTACCGATCATGGGGATGCGCACTGCCGTGCGCGATCTGGGCGAAGGGCGATTGTCCACGCGCATCGGCGAGATGCAAGTGCTCGAACTGAACGAGTTGGCGCAGGGCATCAATGAGATGGCCTCACAATTGCAGCAAGAGCGTAACCAATTGAAGCAGCGCATCGATGATGCGACGACCGCCTTGCGCAGTCAGAAGGAGCAGGCGGAAAAAGCCAATTTTGACAAGACCCGCTTCCTGGCTGCCGCAAGCCATGACCTGCGCCAGCCCATGCATGCCCTGGGCCTGTTCATGGGGGAGTTGCAGAATCGCCTTGAAACACCCGAGCAGCGCAAGATAGTGGAAAAGGTAGAAGAGTCCGTGGCTGCGATGTCCGGTTTGCTGGATTCGCTGCTGGATATTTCCAAGCTGGATGCGGGTGTCATCGTGCCGCAAGTGCAAGAGATAGAGATATCTACACTACTACGGCGATTGACCGAGGCATACGGGCCCTTGGCCAAGGGAAAATCCATCGAGTTGCGCATCCATACCTCGAATTCCCGAGTGAGGAGCGACCCCATCCTGCTCGAACGCATCCTGATGAACCTGTTGGGCAACGCGATCCGGTACACGCAGGAACATGGTTGCGTGTTGCTGGCCTGCCGCAAGCGTGGTGACAGGTTGCGCTTCGAAGTGCGCGACAATGGCCCCGGCATCCCGCTGGCTGAACAGGAGAATATCTTCAGGGAATTCGTGCAACTGGAGAACACAGCACGCGACAGGAGCAAAGGTTTGGGGCTGGGGCTGCCCATCGTCCAGCGTTCGGCCAAATTATTGAATCATCCCTTGTATCTATGCTCGAGTCCGGGGCGGGGTTCGGTCTTTGCCCTTGATGTGCCACGCATCCCCGACTTGAAAGACCTTCTGGCGCAGGGCGGCACTACCAGCCCCAATCCGGCGGTAGACAGCGAAGGATCATTCACCGGGCGGCATGTGCTGGTGGTGGATGACGATGAACTGGTACGCAACGGGACGGCTGGGCTGATCGAAGCATGGGGATGCAGGGTGGCGATGGCTGCCAGTCTTGCCGAGGCTGAGCACCAGTTCGAGCAGTCGCCATTCGAACTGGTGATCTGTGATTTCCGTTTGCCGGACGGCAATGGGGTTGAACTGGCGGAACGCGTCTACATGCAAAGCAAACTGAAGCCTGCTTTCATCCTTGTCAGTGGCGACACTTCGCCTGAAGTGCTGAAACTTGTGGCGGACAAGGGCATGCACTTGCTGCACAAGCCGGTGCGTCCTGCCAAGTTGCGCTCGATGATGGCTTTTGTGTTGAAGGCTAAATGATCAGTTCGAGGCCAAGCGTTCCAACGCACTGCGATCGATCACCTCGATCTGTTCTCGACCCAGTTTGACCCAGCCCTGATCCGAAAATCCTTTAAGCAGGCGACTGACCATCTCGCGCGCGCTGCCCAGTTCATCTGCCACGACCTGGTGAGTCAGATTGAGCGGACTGGGGCGTGATAGCAACAACGCTGCCAATCTTTGATCCAACTTCTGGAAAGCAACAGCGGAGATCAGCTCCATCAGGTCGGTGAGCCGTTCTGCGAACAAGCTGAAGATGTAGTCCCTGAATGGTTGGCAATCCGCCATCAAGGTACGGAACGAGGCGGGCGGCAAGACGATCATTTCCACATCCTGCTCGACGATGCCGCGTGCGCGGTAGTTGCTGTGGCCGAGCAGGCAGCTGCTGGTCAGTATGCAGCTTTCACCTTCACCGACACGGTAGAGCTGCAACTCACGGCCATTCGCGGAAGACTTGATGACGCGCACACTGCCCGAGAGTAACAACGGAAATCCCTGGCAGGGCTGGTTCTCATCGAAAATCACCGTGCCGGTCGGCAGACGCATCACCGAGGCGAGATCGAACAGTTCCGCGAAACGTGCGGGTGCCAGTTCGCGTAACAGCGGGTAACGTTCTAGCAGGCGTGTGCTTTCGCTGGCTGGCATGGCAGTCAGTTCACTCCGGACGCAGATGCGGGAACAGGATGACGTCGCGGATGCTGGCGGCATCGGTCAACAGCATCACCAAACGGTCGATGCCGATACCTTCGCCCGCTGTCGGCGGCAGGCCGTGTTCCAGCGCGCGTATGTAGTCGGCATCCTTGAACATCGCTTCCTCGTCACCGGCATCCTTGGCAGCAACCTGTGCATCGAAACGCGCTTCCTGGTCTTCCGGATCGTTCAACTCCGAGAATCCGTTGGCGATCTCGCGGCCGACGATGAACAGCTCGAAACGCTCGGTGGTGCCGGGGTTCTTGTCCGAAGCGCGCGCCAGCGGCGACACCTCGACCGGGTAATCGACGATGAAAGTCGGCTCGAACAGCAGATGTTCGGAGAGTTCCTCGAACAAAGAGAGTTGCAGACCGCCGACACCGTCCTCGGGCTTGTACTTGGCTTTCAGGTCCTGCAGTTCGTTGACCAGGAATTCCCGGCTGTTCAATTGTTCGTCGGTGAATTGCGGATGATATTTCTGAATCGCCTGCACCATGGTCAGGCGATGGAAAGGCTTGCCCAGATCCAGTTCCTTGCCCTGATAGCTGATGAGTGTCGTGCCCAGTACCTTCTGTGCCACCTCGGCGAACAGACGCTCGGTGAAATCCATCAGATATTTGTAATCACGATAGGCTTCGTAGAACTCGATCATGGTGAACTCGGGGTTGTGACGAGTGGACAGACCCTCGTTGCGGAAGTTGCGGTTTATCTCGAACACCTTCTCGAAGCCGCCCACCACCAGTCGCTTTAAATACAACTCAGGCGCTATGCGCAGATACATCTGCATGTCCAGCGCATTGTGATGCGTGACAAAAGGCTTTGCCGACGCGCCGCCAGGGATCGGATGCAGCATCGGCGTCTCGACTTCCAGATAATCGTGGCGAGAGAAGAACTCTCGTATGGCCTGGATGATCTGGGAACGAATCATGAAGGTCTTGCGCGTCTGTTCGTTGGTGATCAGATCGATATATCGCTGGCGATACTTCTGTTCCTGATCGGTCAGGCCGTGGAACTTCTCCGGCAGCGGACGCAGTGCCTTGGTCAGCAGGCGGACCTCGGTGACACGCACCGAAAGCTCGCCGGTCTTGGTCTTGAACAGCAAACCGGTCGCGCCGAGGATGTCGCCCAGATCGTGATGCTTGAACACGGTGTGCGCATCTTCACCGGTGATGTCGTTGCTGATGAACAGCTGCATACGACCGCTCACATCCTGAATGGTGGCGAAACTGGCCTTGCCCATCACACGCTTGAGCATCATGCGGCCCGCGACGGCGACCGGGACCTGCTCGGCTTCCAGTTCATCGGGCGTCTTCTCGCCGAAAACAGCGTGCAAGTCGGCAGCAAGATCCTTGCGCACGAAGTCGTTGGGGAAGGCGATGCCCTGCGCACGGATGGCCTTCAGCTTGCTGCGGCGCTCGGCGATGATCTGATTCTCGTCAACTTGGGGAATGTTCTGTTCGGTAGTCATGGTGTGTTCCTGGATTAAACGCCTTGCTTCAAGCTGGCTGCGATGAAATCGTCGAGGTCGCCGTCGAGCACGGCTTGGGTGTTGCCCACTTCGAAGTTGGTGCGCAAGTCTTTGATACGCGACTGGTCGAGCACGTAGGAGCGGATCTGGTGACCCCAGCCGATGTCGGACTTGGTGTCTTCCAGCGCCTGCTTCTCGGCGTTGCGCTTGCGCAGTTCTTCTTCGTACATGCGCGACTTCAGCATGGACATCGCTTCAGCGCGGTTCTTGTGCTGCGAGCGGTCGTTCTGGCACTGCACCACGATGCCGGTCGGGATGTGGGTGATGCGCACCGCCGAGTCGGTCTTGTTGATGTGCTGTCCGCCCGCACCGGAGGCGCGATAGGTATCGATGCGCAGATCGGCCGGGTTGATGTCGACCTCGATGGAGTCGTCCACTTCCGGGTAGACGAAAACGCTGGAGAACGAGGTGTGGCGACGGTTACCGGAGTCGAACGGTGATTTACGCACCAAGCGATGCACACCTGTCTCGGTGCGCAGATGACCATAGGCGTAATCGCCGCTGATCTTGAGCGATGCGCCTTTGATGCCGGCCACTTCACCGTCGGATTGTTCCAATACTTCGACGGTGAAACCCTTGCGCTCGGCATAGCGGATGTACATGCGCAACAGCATGGATCCCCAGTCCTGTGCTTCGGTGCCGCCGGAACCGGCCTGGATGTCGAGGAAGCAGTTGGCAGAGTCCAGCTCGCCGGAGAACATGCGGCGGAACTCGAGATCGGCGACCAGCTTCTCGATCTGCTCGACATCGCTGACGATGCCCATCAGGCTCTCGTCATCGTTCTCTGCCAGCGCCATCTCCATCAACTCGCTGTTGTCGTTGACCGACTGGCTGATCTTTTGCAGATTGTGCACGATGCCTTCCAGCATCTTGCGCTCTTTGCCCAGATCCTGAGCGCGTTTGGCGTCCTGCCAGATGGCAGGGTCTTCGGCTAGTGCGGCGACTTCGTCCAGGCGTTCCTGCTTGCCGTCGAAGTCAAAGATACCTCCGTAGTTCGAGGTTGCGGGCGCGCAAGTCTTGCAGTTTGGCGGTGAGGGCGTTGAGTTGTTCGGCTTCCATGATCGGTTCTGTCTGTCGCTGCTTTAAAGGGTCGCGATTATAGCGCAAACAGCCCCAACAGGACGCCGCCGGCGATAGCGCCGAAGCCGATCGCGACCTGGCGTGCCAGCGCGGGACCCGCGATGAAAACGACCATGCCGAATTTGAATGCGATGTTGGAAAGGAATGCGATGGCGATGGCTGTCACGGTCTGTTCTTCGTTGAGCTGTCCCAGATTGAATAGACGCAAACTGGAGAGGGCGATCGCATCCACATCGGTCAAACCCGAAACCAGCGCGACGGCATACAAGCCCTGACTGCCGGCAAGGTCTGCCATCCATGCCGAGCCGACCAGCACCACGACGTAAAGCAATCCGAAACCGAGGGCGGTGTGCAATTCGGCCGGGTTCGAGGTTTCTGGCACCAGCAGTTCCTGGCCCCTGCTTGTTTGTTTCCATGCATACACTGAAGCGAGGAGACCCGCGATCAGGCCGCCTGCGTAGACAGGCGCGAGGCCGGGCAAGGCGCCGAAGGCCACGATGGAACTCACTACCAGCAAACGTAGCAGCACCACCATACTGGCGATCACGATCACCATCGCGGCCAGATTGGCGAGGGCGGGGCTTGCCTTGCCGTGCTTGGAGTAGATCAGTGTGGTGGCGGTACTGGACACCAAACCGCCGAAGAAACCCAGTAACGGTGCGCCGTAGCGCGTGCCGACCAGATGCAACGCGGTATAACCTGCCAGACTCAAACCGGAGATGAGCACCACCATCAACCATGCCTGATGCGGGTTGAACGCTCCGTAGGGGCCGTAGTTCTGGTCAGGCAGGATGGGCAGCACGATGAAGGTGAGCACCGAGAATTGCAGCACCGCAACCAGGTCACGCCGTGTCAGGCGCTGGGAGAAGCCGCGCAACTCGGGCTTGAAATAGAGCAGGGCGGTGATGCCGATGGCCAGCATCACCGCCAGCTTGGACATCTCGAGCCAGATCATCACGCCCAGCGCATAGCACAGCAGTAGCGCAATCACGGTCGTCGTGCCGGGGTCCGCATCCGGCTTGTCGGGTTCATCGCCGAGGTAGGCGGCGATTATGGTCAGCGCGACGGCGACCAATCCGGCAATCACCAACCAGGAAATATCCAGATGGTCGCCCAGCATGCCCATCATGGTGCCGAACAATGCAACCAGTGCGAAGGTGCGCAGACCGGCCTTGGCAGAAGGGTTGCGTTCGCGTTCCAGACCTATCAGCAGGCCGATAGCGATGCTGGTTAGGAATTTTGGCAGCAATTCGATGCCGTTGTTCTGCAGGAATGCGAATTCCATGGTTGCTTCTCCTTACCAGTGGCGCACGATCAGTTGCAGCGTCTCGGAACCATTGTATTCATTGATGCTCAGGCTGTACACGGCATGTACGGTGTCCGGCGCGGCATCGGCGTGGAAGAATCGGATGGCATCGAAGCTCCCGGCAGGTGAAGCGAGCTTCAGCTTCAGATGTTTCTCACCCACGATGCGCTGTGTCTGCACGCGGAACTCGCCTTCGAACAACGGTTCGGGAAACCCCTGTCCCCAAACTTGCGCTTGCAGCTCGCGCGCCATGCCCAGGGAGAACTCATGTTTGTCCAGTTCGCCGTCGGTGGCGATGCTGCGCACCAGTGCCTCGCTATCGAGCATCTCCTGCACGACAGTTTCGAACGCGACGCGGAATTCATCCAGCGCGTCTTCCGGGATGCTCAATCCAGCCGCCATGGCATGACCGCCGAACTTCAGGATCAGGTGGGGCTGGCGTTTGGAAACGAGATCGAGCGCATCGCGCAGATGCAGGCCGGCGATGCTGCGCCCCGAGCCTTTCAATTCGCCGGTCTGCGCGCGGGCAAAGGCGATCACCGGTCGATGGAACTTGTCCTTCAAGCGCGAGGCGAGGATGCCGATCACGCCCTGGTGCCATTCATCATTGAACAGCGCCAGCGAATAGCTTTCCGCCGGGTCGAACGATTCCAGTGACGCCAGTGCGCTGTCCTGCATGTCGGCCTCGATGCTGCGCCTTTCCTGATTGAGCGCATCCAGCTTGGCGGCGATCTCGTTCGCTTCCTTGCTGTCGTCGGTCAGCAGGCAGCGGATGCCGAGGCCCATGTCTTCCAGTCGGCCAGCAGCATTCAGGCGCGGGCCGACGATGAAGCCCAGTTCATAGGAGGAAGCCTGCGCCGCCGGGCGGCGCGCGATGCGCAACAAAGCCTGGATGCCGGGGCAGGCGCGCCCGGCGCGGATGCGCTGCAAACCCTGATGCACCAGGATGCGGTTGTTGTCGTCCAGCTTGACCACGTCTGCTACCGTTCCCAGCGCGACGAGGTCGAGCAGATTGCCGAGGTTCGGTTCGGTCTTGTCGGCGAAAGCGCCGCGCGAGCGCAGCTCTGCCCGTAGCGCCAGCAACACATAGAACATCACCCCCACGCCCGCCAGATTCTTGCTGGGGAATTCGCACCCCGGCTGGTTAGGGTTCACGATGCACTCCGCATCCGGCAGGGTGTCGCCGGGCAGGTGGTGATCGGTCACCAAGACCTGCATGCCAAGTCTGTGTGCTTCGGCAACCCCCTCCACGCTGGCGATACCGTTATCTACGGTGAGCAGGATATCCGGCTTGCTTTGCGCCGCGAGGCGGACGATCTCCGGGGTCAATCCGTAGCCGTACTCGAAACGGTTGGGCACGATGAAATCCACCTTGGCCCCCAGCGCAGTCAGACCGCGCATACCCACCGCGCAGGCGGTCGCGCCATCGGCGTCATAGTCGGCCACGATCAACAGTTTCTTGCCTGCGCCTATGGCATCGGCCAATGCGATCGCCATGGTCTCGGCTTGCTTCAGTAACGTGAATGGCAGCAGCTTTTTCAGGTCGATCTCAAGCTGCTCCGCATGCGCGATGCCGCGCGCGGCATAAATACGCGCCAGCAAAGGAGAAATACCGGATTCGGCAAGCTGCCGGACGACGGTTTTCGGGTAATTTCGGGTGTCTATTCTGGTCATGATTCGGGGGCCGGTTTTGCTGTCAGTGTAGCAGAGCAGACATCGTCTTTTCCTTGTAACTCGGGTAGAATGCGCGCCACTCAAAATTCCAATGCGGGCAATATCGTGGCACTGATAGTTCAGAAATACGGCGGCACTTCGATGGGCAGTCCGGAGCGCATCAAGAGCGTTGCGCAGCGTGTGGCAAGATTCAAGGCGCAAGGTCATCAGGTCGTGGTCGTGGTCTCGGCGATGAGCGGGGAGACCAACCGTCTGATCGGACTGGCGCACGAGATCCAGAAACATCCCGATCCACGCGAGCTGGATGTGGTGATCTCAACCGGCGAACAAGTCACTATCGGTTTGCTCTCCATGGCCCTGATCGATGCCGGACTCAAAGCCAAGAGCTACACCGGCGCCCAGGTCAAGATCCTCACCAATAGCGCCTTCACCAAAGCGCGCATCGTCAGTATCGACGAGGAGAACATCCGTAACGATCTGGACGAAGGGAAGGTCGTGGTCGTGGCCGGTTTCCAGGGCATGGACGAGGACGGCAACATCACCACGCTGGGTCGCGGCGGTTCTGATACCACCGGCGTGGCGATCGCTGCCGCACTGGGGGCGGACGAATGCCAGATCTATACGGACGTGGATGGCGTCTACACCACCGATCCGCGTCTGGTACCCGAAGCGCGTCGCCTGAAGAGCATCACTTTTGAAGAGATGCTGGAGATGGCGAGCCTCGGCTCCAAGGTGTTGCAGATCCGCTCGGTCGAATTCGCCGGCAAATACAAAGTCAAACTGCGCGTACTTTCCAGCTTCCAAGAGGATGGCGAGGGAACGCTGATCACATTCGAGGAAAACGACAAAATGGAACAGGCCATCATCTCAGGTATCGCATTCAATCGCGACGAAGCCAAGATCACCGTACTCGGCGTACCGGACAAGCCGGGCATCGCCTATCAGGTGCTGGGCCCGGTCAGTGATGCGAACATCGACGTGGACATGATCATTCAGAACGTCGGTGTAGACGGTTCCACAGACTTCTCGTTCACCGTGCATCGCAACGAGTTCAGCAAGACGATGGAATTGCTGAAGAGCAAGGTGCAGCCGCATATCGGCGCGCGCGACGTCGTAGGCGACAACAAGACGGCCAAGGTATCCGTGGTCGGTGTCGGCATGCGTTCGCATGTGGGTATCGCCAGCAAGATGTTCCGCACTTTGGCGGAAGAGGGCATCAACATCCAGATGATCTCCACCTCCGAGATCAAGATTTCCGTGGTCATCGACGAGAAGTATCTGGAGCTTGCTGTGCGTGTTTTGCACAAGGCTTTCGATCTCGATCAAGAAAACGCATGATAGTTTGACGAGGCGGGGCGATTACATTAGTATTCGCGCCCTTCGGAGAAGTGGCCGAGTGGTCGAAGGCACACCCCTGCTAAGGGTGCATCCGGGCAAAACCTGGATCGAGGGTTCGAATCCCTCCTTCTCCGCCAAGGTAACTGTAGTCGTTTTGAGGCGCCCGTAGCTCAGCTGGATAGAGTACTTGGCTACGAACCAAGGGGTCAGGAGTTCGAATCTCTTCGGGCGCACCAATAAAACGATTTCAGACTGGCAATAGGCAACACCAAGCAACACATGCGCCCGTAGCTCAGCTGGATAGAGTACTTGGCTACGAACCAAGGGGTCAGGAGTTCGAATCTCTTCGGGCGCACCAATTTAAAAGGCTTCCTGTGATGGAAGCCTTTTTGTTTCTGTCGCATGAATTCTTCGTGCGGATACATATCAATCGCAACAATCGGGCTGCATGCTGATCAAGTTTGCTTGTATGGCCGCTCTGCGCCATCATGTGCAGCATCGATGGACTGTGTCCTCTGGGGCTATATGACTGATAAGCTGGAAACCGCCGTTTCGCCTGAAAAACTCCGTCGCGTCGCTATCGATCCGGTGACCCGTGTCGAGGGGCACGGCAAGGTGACATTACTGCTCGATGAGAACGACCGCGTGCATCAGGTGCGGCTGCATATCGTCGAGTTCAGGGGGTTCGAGAAATTCATCCAGGGCCGCCCTTTCTGGGAAGCGGCCGTGATGGTGCAGCGGCTGTGCGGTATCTGTCCGGTGAGCCACCATCTGGCCGCCAGCAAGGCGATGGACATGGTGGTGGGGGCGACGTTGACGCCGACCGCGGAGAAGGTGCGCCGCTTGATGCATTACGGCCAGATCCTGCAGTCGCACGCTTTGCATTTTTTCCATCTGTGTTCCCCAGATCTGTTGTTCGGATTTGGCTCCGATGTGGCCAAGCGCAATATCGTCGGCATCGCTGCCGCCTATCCCGAGATCGCCAAGCAGGGTGTGCTGTTGCGCAAGTTTGGCCAGGAGGTGATCCGTATCACGGCGGGCAAGCGCATCCATGGCACTGGCTCCATCCCAGGCGGGGTGAACAAGAACGTGAGTATCGAGGAGCGCGACTACCTGTTGCAGGATGTCGACCAGATGGTGGCGTGGAGTGAGGCGGCCATCGGCATCGTACGCAATCTGTTCGAGCAGGATCTGGCGATGTACAGCAGCTTCGGCAGTTTCGATGCGCATACGCTCAACACGGTGCGCGCAGATGGTGCGCTGGAGCTCTATGACGGTGGCTTGCGCGCACGTGCGATGGATGGCAGTACGATCTTCGATCATTTCGATACCAGCCATTACTGGGACGAGATCCTCGAGGATGTGAAGCCGTGGTCCTATATGAAATTCCCGTTCCTGCGTCGTCTGGGGCCGGAGCAGGGTTGGTACCGGGTGGGACCGCTATCGCGCGTGACGCAATGTGATTTCATCTCCACCCCGCTGGCTGAAGCACAACGCAAGCAATTCATGGCATTCGAGAATGGCAAAGCCGCGAAGGCGACGCTGGGGTTCCATTGGGCGCGCATGATAGAGATGCTGCATGCGGCAGAGTTGATCCGCGAGATCCTGCATGATCCCGATCTGCAAGGGACGGATCTGGTCAATATCGGTGAGCGCCAGGAGCGTGGTGTCGGTGTCATCGAAGCGCCACGCGGGACATTGATCCATCATTACCGGGTCGATGAGAACGACCAGATCGTTCGCTGCAACTTGATCGTCTCCACGACCCATAACAATCAGGCGATGAACGAATCGATCCGTCAGGTTGCTCGCCAATATATCGATGGCAAGAAACTCACCGAAGGATTGCTCAACCATATCGAGGTTGCCATCCGTGCTTTCGATCCCTGTCTTTCTTGCGCGACCCATGCTTTGGGCAAGATGCCGCTGGAAGTGGAATTGCTGGATGCTGAAGGCATTAGGGTCGATATGCTGTCACGCAGTTCTGAGGGTGTTTGTGAGTCGTTGGCGTGATGGTCGCGCCTGTCCTGATCTTTGCTGTCGGCAATGAGTCGCGCGGGGATGATGCGCTGGGTCCCTTGTTGTTGCGGCGCATTCAGGAACAGGCATCCGACTCGGTCGAATGCATTGAGGATTTCCAGCTACAGGTAGAGCATTCAGCTGATCTTATTGGACGGCGGCAGGTCGTGTTCGTGGATGCCGATGTCTCTTGTGAGTCACCTTTCCATTTCTCTGAGTTGGAGGCGGCGCACGATCATAGTTATTCCAGTCATGCGCAATCGCCAGCCGCGCTGCTGCATACCTTCAAGCAGGTTTATGAAGACATGCTTCCGCAATGTTATGTGCTGGGCATCCGGGGCTATGGTTTTGAGCTGGGGGAGGGGCTGAGTCCAGAGGCGGCAGATAATCTGGAACAGGCCACTGCATTTCTTCAATCGTGGTTGGCGCGCAGTGTCGAACCTGCGCAGGCGCATCATGCATGAGATGTCATTGGCGCAGAACGTGCGCGAGATCATCGAGCAGGCGGCGCTGGATCAGGGTTTCACCCGGGTGAAGACGGTGTGGCTGGAGATCGGGCGGCTGTCTTGCGTGGAGCAGGAAGCGATGCGTTTTTGTTTCAGCGCCGCGATGCAAGGAAGTGTCGCGGAGGACGCGCGATTGGAGATCATCGATACGCCGGGCAGGGGGCTTTGCCCAAAATGTAGCCACGAGGCGGAGATCGAGAATGCGTATGACGCGTGTTCGCAGTGCGGCAGTTACGGTCTGCAACTGGTTTCCGGTGATGCGATGCGTGTAAAAGAGCTGGAGGTGGTGTGATGTGTATGACTTGCGGATGTGGTTCGGATGAGGTGCTGATACGAGGCAGGAAACCTTTGAACAAGCCGAAGGCGCCGGTCAGTTTCCGTCTGCACCGAGTCGAAGCGAAGGTCGCTGAAGATACGCAGCGCATCGTCAAGCTGGAGCAGGACATCCTGCACAAGAACGATCTGCACGCTCAGGGCAATCGTGAGCTGTTCAAGCAGCATGGCATGCTCGCGCTGAACCTTGTTTCCAGCCCTGGTTCAGGTAAGACTACGCTGTTGGTGCGTACGCTGCAGGCCCTGCAAGGTCGCTATCCCTTGGCGGTGATCGAAGGTGACCAGCAGACGGAACAAGATGCAGACCGTATCCGTGCGACCGGCGTTTCTGCCGTGCAGATCAATACCGGCAAAGGCTGCCATCTGGATGCACAGATGATAGAACGTGCTTTGCCGGAGATGCCTTTGCCTGATGGTGGGATGCTGTTCATCGAGAACGTCGGCAATCTGGTATGTCCGGCCGGTTTCGATCTGGGCGAGTTCGCCAAGGTGGTGGTGCTGTCGGTGACAGAAGGCGAGGACAAGCCGCTCAAGTATCCCGACATGTTCCGTGCTGCCGAGTTGATGCTGCTAAACAAGTGCGACCTGCTGCCTTATCTTACTTTCGATGTGGAACTTGCCGAAACGTATGCGCGTCGCGTCAATCCTGATATCCGCATCATCCGTCTCTCCGCTGTCAGCGGAGAAGGGATGGACGCGTGGCTGTCCTGGCTGGAAGAACAGCATCCAGGCTAGCACTGCGCAGGCTTATAGAGCCTTGCTGACTTTCATGATGCCGGGATCTTCGCTGCTCGGCTTGGTTGTGAAGCCCAGACGTGTCATCAGCTTGAGCATGTTGTGGTTGTGGCTGAGCACTTCACCTTCGATGGTGGCCAAGCCGATGGAACGTGCCGCTTCCATCAACGATACCATCAGTTTCTGTCCCAATCCTTTGCCGGTTACATTATCTGCGACGACCAGCGCGAACTCGCATGTCTCGCCATCCGGATTGATGGCGTAGCGTGCCACGCCAAGTTCTGTTTCTTCCTTGTCACCAGTGACCGCCACAAGCGCCATCTCGCGGCTGTAGTCGATCTGCGTCAGGCGGGCAAGCATCTCTTCAGTCAGCTCTTGTACGCTGTTCATGAAGCGGAAGTATTTCGATTCATCCGAGAGATCGTGGACGAAACGTTTCACCAGCTCGGCATCCTCGGGACGTATCGGTCGGATCACGATGTCTGTACCGTCGGCCAATTGCCATCTGCTCACCAGATGGGTGGGGTAGGGGTAGATCGCCATGTGCGCGTAGCGGTCTGAACTGGGTTGGCGATATTCCACGACCACGCGTGCGTCGGCAGCCAGCGCGCCGTGCTCGTCCAGTATCAGCGGGTTGATATCCATCTCTTTGAGCAGCGGCAGTTCGCACACCATCTCGGAGACGCGCAGCAGCACGTCTTCCAGTGCATCGATGTTGGCCGGTTGCATGTTGCGGAAGGCGCCTAGCATCTTGGAGATTCGCGTCTCACGGATCAATTCCTTGACCAGGAAACGGTTCAGCGGTGGCAGGGCGACTGCGCGGTCGCCCATGATCTCGACTGCCGTGCCGCCCGCGCCGAAAGTGATGACCGGGCCGAAGACGGGGTCGCTGGTCACGCCTATCATCAGTTCGCGCCCGTTTGGTTTGATGATCATAGGTTCGATGGAGATGCCGTCCACGGTCGCGTTCGGGCGGTTCAGTTTGACGGTATCGATGATGTGCTGGTATGCCGCACGCACCTCGTGCGCATTGCGCAGATTGAGCATCACGCCGCCGGCATCGCTCTTGTGCGAGATGTCCGGAGAGTTGATCTTCATCGCTACCGGATAGCCGAGTTGCTGGGCGATGAGCAGGGCTTCGTTTCCTGTGTGCGCGACCATGGTGCGCGCAACCGGGATGTGGAAGGCCGACAGCAATGCCTTGGATTCCATCTCGCTCAATACCTTGCGGTGTTCCTGCATCGCGCCTTCGATGATCAGGCGTGCGCTTTCCACGTCCGGTTCGACATGGTGCGAGAAAGGCCCGGGCATCTGCATCAGCAGTTTCTGGTTGCGGTAGTAGGCGGACAGGTGCGAGAACACTTCGACCGCCGGTTCCGGTGTGCGGAAGTGCGGACGATGTGCTTTGGTGAAAGCTTGGCGTGACTCGGCGACTTGCACTTCGCCCATCCAGCAGGTCAGTAGCGGTTTACTGTGGGTATTGCTCAATTCGATCAGGGCTTCGGCAGATTCAAGCGGTTTGGTCATCGCTTGTGGTGTGAGGATGGCCAATACGCCGTCCACGTTCTCGTCTTCCAGGCAGGCTTTCACGGCATGGTGATAGCGGTCGGCCTGGGCATCACCGATGATGTCCACCGGGTTGCTGTGCGGCCAGTTGGATGGCAGATGCTCGTTGAGATATTCGATGGTGCCTTCGGACAGTTCTGCGATATTGAGGCCAAGGTCGACCGCGCGGTCGGTCGCCATCACGCCGGGACCGCCGCCATTGGTGACGATAGCCAGTCGATTGCCTACCGGCTTGAAGCCGCAGGAAAGTGCGCGTGCAGCCGTGAACAGTTGCGTGACAGTCTGCACGCGCACCACACCGACACGGCTCACTGCTGCGTCGAACACGTCATCCGCGCCGACTAGTGAGGCAGTATGCGACATCGCCGCCTTGGAGCCGGCGGCATGGCGACCGACCTTGACCAGTATCACAGGTTTGATGCGCGCGGCGGCACGCAGTGCGCTCATGAAGGTGCGTGCATTGCGGATGCCTTCGATGTACATCAGGATGCTTTGGGTCTTGGCATCGGACACCAGGAAATCAAGGATCTCGCCGAAATCGACATCGGTCGAAGAACCCATCGAAACGACACTGGAAAAACCGACGTCGTTGCTTTGTGCCCAGTCCAGAATGGCGGTGCACAGCGCGCCGGACTGTGAGATGAATGCGATGTTGCCGGTATTGGCGGAACCCTTGTTGAAGGTGGCGTTCAGACCGAGCGAGGGGCGCATGATGCCCAGGCAGTTCGGTCCGATCAGTCGGATGCCGTAACGTTGGGCATTCTCCAGCAGTTGCTTTTCAAGGGCAGCGCCTTGATGACCGGTCTCACCGAAACCCGCGGTGATGATGACGGCAGCCTTGACGCCGTGTATTCCGCATTCTTCGATGATGCCGGGCACGGTCTGGGGCGGGGTGGCGATCACCACCAGATCCACCGGTTTGCCGATACTAGCAATGGATGGATAGGCGCGCTGTCCCTGTATCTGCTCGCTCTTGGCGTTGATCGGATACAACTCTCCCTTGAATCCGCCCTCCAGCATGTTCTGGAAAACGATCTGGCCGACCGAATCGGCACGCTCGCTGGCACCGATAACGGCTACGGATTTGGGGGCGAACAAGGGATTGAGGTAATGCTGGCTCATGATAGAAGTCGGGGTAGGTTGGAGGTATTTCCTGCGAGCGCTATCATAGCAGTCAAACACCATCGGAGATCACTGTGCAGACCGCTTTTATTAGTCATCCTTTGTGCCTGAAGCACGATATGGGTGCGCATCATCCGGAATGTCCGGCGCGTTTGCATGCCATAGAAGATCAATTGATCGCCTCCGGTCTGTACGGTTTTCTTCAACATCACGATGCACCGGACGTCACGCGCGAGCAACTGCTGCGCGTACACGATGAGGCTCATATCGACTCTATCGAGGCGGCGGCACCCGCCAAGGGCATGGTCTCACTGGATGGTGACACCTTTATGAATCCCTATACCTATCCGGCTGCACTGCGCGCAGCAGGCGCGGTGGTGTTGGCGGTCGATCTGGTGATGGGCGGCAAAGTGGAGAACGCGTTCTGCAATGTGCGCCCCCCTGGGCATCATGCCGAGCGGGGAAAGGCGATGGGTTTCTGTTTCTTCAATAATGTCGCAGTCGGAGCGGCCCATGCGCTGGCGGCGCATGGTTTGGCGCGCGTCGCCATCGTCGATTTCGACGTTCATCATGGCAACGGTACGGAAGATATCTTCAGTGACGATCCGCAAGTCATGCTGTGCTCGACCTTTCAGCATCCGTTCTACCCGTATGTCGGTGCCGAGACCCGCAAGCCGCATATCGTGAATGTGCCGCTGGCGGCGGGATCTGACGGGGTGGTCTTTCGAAAGGCGGTGACGGAAAGATGGATGCCCGCGCTGGAGGCGTTCAAACCGGAGATGGTATTCATCTCTGCGGGCTTCGATGCTCACCGAGAGGACGATATGTCCTCCATCGGTTTGGTGGAGGCTGACTATATCTGGGTGACCGAACAGATCAAACGTATCGCCGGGCATCATGCGCAAGCGCGCATCGTGTCTGTTCTTGAGGGGGGATACGAGCTGCATGCGCTGGGACGCAGCGCAGCTGCACACATCAAGGTGTTGAGCGGTTTATAGATAAAAAAGGGCTCTTCGGATAATTGTGTGGAAAACAGATAGCTGACTGATGTATTGACTATATACGCAACTTGCGTATGATTTACCCATGAAAGCCACTTTCGTTGAATTGCCACCTTTCCAGCGCAATCGCCAAGATTACTTGAGTGATGATAGTTCCGTGCGTTCCAGCAGATGCTTATGGATAACCCGGATGCGGGCGATGTGATCGAAGGTATAGGAGGGTTGCGCAAGATACGTTTTGCCGATGAAAAGCGTGGCAAGGGTAAACGCGGCGGCTTGCGTGTGATCTATTACTGGTGGGTGTCTGGCAAACAGTTTTGGTTGTTCACCATCTTCAACAAAGATGAGATGGATGATCTCACTACAGCGCAACGGAAGATACTGAAAGACCTGCTCAAGTACGAAGTGGATGCAAGGAGAGATAAATGAAACGCGATATATTCAATGAGATCAAAGAAGGGTTTGGTGTCCTTGAGTCTTCGAGGAAGGGCAAGATCACTTTGCGCGAAACCACCTTTGAGAAGAAGCCTGCCATAAAGGTCACCCCGGAAGAGCTTTTGCACTTGAGAGAGAAGTTACATCTCTCACGTACAGTATTTGCCAGGTACTTGCGCACCAACGAGCGTACATTGGAAAACTGGGAGCAAGGTAGAGCCAGCCCGAATGCCCAAGCTTCCATACTGATTAGAATGGTTGAGCGTTATCCTGATACGGTTGACCGTCTAACATCGATTGTCTGAATCCTTCTCTTCTTGTTTGCGAAATTTTTGACGCTGACATCTGTTCGGTTGTGCGGTTTCCACACTACTTTCCGAAGAACCAAAAAAAGACCGGCTGCTCTGGCCGGTCTTTCATTTTTGTAGCCGTACTTACTTGGCTACTTGTTTCTCTCGAATCTCGTCCAGCGTCTTGCAGTCGATGCAAAGGGTTGCGGTCGGACGTGCTTCCAGGCGGCTCAAGCCGATCTCGATGCCGCAATTATCGCAATATCCATAGTCGCCGGAATCGATACGTCCCAGCATCTTGTCGATGTTCTTGATCAGTTTGCGTTCACGATCACGGCTGCGCAATTCCAGACTCATGTCTGATTCCTGTGTTGCGCGGTCGTTCGGGTCGGCGAAAACGGTAGCCTCATCCTGCATGGTATGCACGGTACGGTCGATATCCTGGCTCAATTCGAGCTTCAAACCGGCCAGCACAGAGCGGAAATGCTCCAGCTGTTTGGCGCTCATGTATGCCTCGCCCTTTTTTGGCTTGTACGGGGCGGTGTTCTTATTCGCTTGCACTGGCATTGCGTATATCTCCAAGTTGGGCTGAATTTTTCAAGCGCGCTTTAATATCAGAAAGCGTTTGCGGCTGCAACGATAAATTCGTGCCAAAATCCTCAAATAACTTTAACGCCTTGTTTTTCAAGCATATCGATCAGGGCTATCAAAGGCAGGCCGATCAGGGAATTGGGGTCGTTTCCTTCGATGCGCTGGATCAGTGCTATGCCCAAGCCCTCGGATTTGGCGCTGCCCGCGCAGTGGTAAGGTTGTTCCTTCAGCAGATAGTCCTCGATCTGTTGGTCGCTGAGCTGGCGAAAGGTGACATGTGTCTCGGCCACTTCGGTCTGCATATCGCCGGTGCGGGCATTGAGCAGACTCAAGGCTGTGAAGAAACTTACCGTCTTGCCGCGCATGGCGCGCAGCTGGCGTACGGCGTTGTCGTGGGTCATGGGCTTGCCTAGTTGCGCACCATCCAGCAGGGCGACCTGATCGGAACCTATGATCAGGGCGTCGGGGTGGCGTGCGGTGACGGCTTCTGCTTTTAAACGGGATAAGCGCCATGATGTCTGTCTCGCATCCTCGTTTGGGAGCGGAGTTTCATCGACATTAGGTGAGTCGGTCAGAAAAGGTATCTGCAGGACTGACAGTAACTGACTCCTATATATAGAAGTCGAGGCCAGAACGAGGGGCTGGGAATTCAAGATGTTCCTTGTACAGTGTCTTTGACAGGGGAGGGGGGAATATATATCATGCGCGCCTCATGTTTGCACGGCCTTTGATCGACAGTATTGAATTTGCCCGTAACGGCAGGACTTTGAACGGGGAAATCGCTGTTGTGGACCTGCCTAGACTGGCTGAATCGCTGGCCAGTTCCGAGGGATCCATTCGATATACCGTGCAAGGGATGCAAGCGGATGGCATGTCGTTCCTGCTGTTGGATATGAGCGGAATCTGTCATTTGCGTTGCCAGCGTTGTCTGGGAGATCTGGTATATCCGGTCGACATCGCCTCAAGGCTGCAACTGCTTGAGGGGGTTGATCTGATGCAGGATGATGATTCGGATGAGGTCGACGGGATTGAGGCCAGCAAAGAGCTTGATGTTCTCGGTCTGGTAGAAGATGAGCTTCTGCTCTCGTTGCCTTTTGCGCCCAGGCATGACGAAGGTGTCTGTGAGCTGGCAAGCAAAGGTTCGGGAAAGGCTGACGACCGATTCGGTATGTTGGCCCAGTTGAAGAATAATTTTTAAGTAGGTTTTTTCGAGGAGTAGTTAGCATGGCCGTTCAACAAAACAAGAAGACCCCGTCCAAGCGCGGGATGCATCGTTCACATGATTTCCTGACAGCCCCGGCACTGGCTATCGAGCCATCCACCGGCGAACCGCATCTGCGCCACCATATCAGCCCGAGCGGCTACTATCGTGGCAAGAAGGTCGTCAACACCAAATCCGAATAAGTTTTTTGTCCAAGCTTACAAGCCATCCCTCGATTGCAGGGATGGCTTGCGTTCGACTTTTTTTCGTACTTGGGGATGATTGATGGGTGTCACGATCGCTATTGATGCCATGGGCGGCGACCATGGGGTATCCGTTACGGTGCCGGCTGCGATGTCCTACCTCGACAAGCATGCGGAAGATGTCATCGTATTGGTCGGTTTGACCGATTCGATCCGATCCGAACTGGATAAGCTGGGCGTTCCGCATGACCGTCAGAATCTGCGCATCCATCACAGCACCGAAGTGGTCGGTATGGATGAGCAGCCGCAGTCCGCTTTGCGCGGCAAGAAGGACTCGTCCATGCGGGTTTCCATCAATCTGGTCAAAAGCAACGAGGCATCCGCTTGCGTCAGTGCCGGTAACACAGGTGCGCTGATGGCGACGGCGCGTTATGTGCTGAAGACGCTGCCCGGCATCGACCGTCCGGCGATCGCCTCCTACTTGCCTACCCACTCCGGCCAGGTCTGCATGCTCGATCTGGGCGCCAACGTCGATTGCACGGCGGAGCATCTGCTGCAGTTCGCCTTGATGGGTAGCACGCTGGTCACCGCGCTGGAACACAAAGAGAATCCGACTGTCGGCCTGCTGAACATCGGCAGTGAAGACATCAAGGGCAATGAAACCGTAAAAAAAGCCGGGGAACTGCTGCAGGCCAGCGATCTGAACTTCTACGGCAACGTAGAGGGCGATGACATTTTCAAGGGTGTCACGGATGTGGTGGTATGCGACGGATTCGTCGGCAATGTCGCGTTGAAGACCGCAGAAGGCGTGGCCAAGATGATGGGCGGCTTCCTGAAAGAGGGTTTTGGACGCAATGCACTGACCAAGATCGCAGCTTTGGTCTCTCTGCCGGTATTGAAAGCTTTCAAGCATCGTCTCGATCACCGTCGTTATAACGGTGCTAGCTTCCTGGGTTTGAAGGGGATCGTGGTCAAGAGCCACGGTTCGGCAGATGCTTTTGCTTTCGAGTGCGCGATCGAGCGCGCGGCAGAGGAGGCGCGAGGTGGTATGCTGGAACACATAAGCGAGCACGTAGAAAAATGGCACAACGCGCGCCAGGCCAATGTAGGGGAGGCTGCTTGAAGACTTATTCTAGAATCATCGGCACAGGTAGCTACCTGCCAGCCAATACGGTGACCAACTTCGACCTCGAAAAGACGGTCGATACCACGCATGACTGGATATTTTCCCGTAGTGGCATCTCCGAGCGCCATGTGGCGGCCGAAGGTGAGATGTCCAGCGATCTGGCTTGTCAGGCCAGTCTTAAAGCCATCGAAGCTGCAGGTATCGCTGTCGATGAGATCGACCTGATCATCGTTGCCACGACCTCGCCGGATATGCCTTTCCCGAGTACCGCCTGCATCCTTCAGGATAAGCTGGGGATCCGAAACGGTTCTCCTGCATTCGATGTGCAGGCAGTCTGTGGCGGATTCGTCTATGCATTGAATACCGCTGACCTGTATATCCGTGGTGGTCAGGCGAAGACAGCTTTGGTCGTTGGTGCCGAAGTCCTGTCCCGCATGCTGGATTGGAACGATCGTACTACTTGCGTGCTGTTCGGTGATGGTGCGGGGGCTGTCGTTTTGCGCGCTTCCGAGCAGCCCGGCATCATCGGTGCCAAGCTGCACGCTGATGGTCGCCATCGCGATATGCTCAAGGCAGACCCGAAGATATCCATGGATGGCCAGTCCGTATTCAAGTTTGCAGTCAAAGTGTTAAGTGATGTTGTTGAGGAATTGCTGGAGGAGCGGAAGCTTGCTGGCACCGACATAGACTGGCTGGTGCCGCATCAGGCAAACATCCGCATCATCGAAGCGACTGCCAGAAAACTGGGCCTGTCCATGGACAATGTGGTGCAGACCGTTTCCTTGCATGGCAATACCTCGGCAGCATCCATTCCCTTGGCGCTGGATGCCGCAGTCCGCGCCGGGGATATCAAACCTGGACAGAACATACTCATTGAAGCCGTAGGTGGCGGGTTCACCTGGGGCGCGATACTCATCAAGTGGTAGGGCATATATAAATGACTCGATTCGCATTCGTATTTCCCGGTCAGGGCTCCCAATCTCGCGGCATGATGAACGGCTATGCCGATTTCGCTGCCGTACGCGATACCTTCACTGAAGCATCCGATGTGTTGAAGCAGGATCTGTGGCAGTTGGTCGCCGAAGGTGAAGATACAGATCTGAACGCAACTGTGAACACGCAACCCATCATGTTGACTGCCGGTGTGGCGGTCTATCGTGCTTGGCAATCGCAGAATGGCGCTATGCCGGCAATGATGGCAGGCCATAGTCTGGGTGAATACACGGCATTGGTCGCTTCGGGCGCTTTGGGTTTCGCTGACGCTTTGCCTCTAGTGCGCTACCGCGCGCAGTGCATGCAGGAAGCCGTGCCGGAAGGCGTGGGTGGTATCGCGGCGATTCTTGGCTTGGATGATGAAGCCGTGCGCGCTGTTTGTAGCGAAGGCGCTCAGGGCGAAGTGCTGGAGGCCGTGAACTACAACTCCCCGGGCCAAGTGGTGATCGCGGGTAACCGTTCTGCGGTTGAGCGCGGCATGGAACTGGCCAAGGCCAAAGGTGCCAAGCGTGCTTTGATGTTGCCGATGAGTGTGCCGTCGCATTGCAGCCTATTGATGGGTGCGGCCGACAAGCTGCGTGCATATCTGGAGAATGTCGCCGTCAATACGCCATCCGTTCAAGTTCTGCACAATGCAGACGTCGCTGCATACAGCGACGCGGCCAAGATCAAAGACGCACTGGTACGCCAGTTGTATTCTCCAGTACGCTGGGTTGAGACCGTGCAGGCATTTGGCAAGCAAGGCATCACACAAAACGTTGAATGCGCGCCCGGCAAAGTCTTGGCCGGACTGAACAAACGCATCGACACTAATCAGCAGGCTATGGCCATCAATGACGGCGAAGCGCTGAAAGCAGCTTTGGCTGCACTCGCATAAGGGGGAGACATGACATTGCAAGGACAAATCGCGCTGGTGACTGGCGCTTCACGCGGCATCGGCCAGGCCATCGCTCTGGAATTGGGTAAGCAAGGTGCGACCGTGATCGGAACAGCTACCAGTGACAAAGGTGCGCAGGCTATCAGCGAATATCTGGCCGCAGCAGGCGTAACGGGGACTGGATTGGCTCTGAACGTGAATGACACAGCCCAGATCGAGCAAGTGCTGGATACGCTGCGCAAACAGTTCGGCGAAATCTCCATCTTGGTCAACAACGCAGGCATTACCAAAGACAACCTGCTGGCGCGCATGAGCGAGGAGGAGTGGGACGATGTGCTGACGACCAACCTCAAGTCTGTATTCCGTCTTTCCCGCGCTGTGCTGCGCGCCATGATGAAAGCGCGTACCGGTCGCATCATCAACATCTCGTCGGTGGTAGGTAGCAGCGGCAATCCCGGCCAGACCAACTATTCGGCTTCAAAGGCTGGCATGGTCGGTTTCAGCAAGTCGCTGGCGCAAGAGATCGGCAGCCGCAACATCACCGTGAACTGTGTCGCGCCGGGTTTCATCGATACCGATATGACGCAGGCTTTGGGTGAAGAGCAACGCGCCAAGCTGGTCGAGCATGTGCCGTTGAAACGTCTGGGCAAACCGGAGGATATCGCGGCGGCTGTAGCCTTCCTTGCCGGCCCCGGCGCAGCCTATATCACAGGTACAACAGTGCATGTCAATGGCGGCATGTACATGGAGTAAGCGGTAGTTTGGAATTCGGCGCGAGTTTGGTAGAATGCCCGCGCTTTTTATACTTTAACTAAATGGGAGCACTGCAAAATGTCCAACAACGAACAACGCGTTAGAAAAATCGTCGCAGAACAATTGGGCGTGAATGAGTCCGAGATCAAGAACGAATCGTCCTTCGTGAACGATCTGGGCGCTGACTCTCTGGATACTGTTGAGCTGGTGATGGCGCTGGAAGAAGAATTCGGCGTTGAGATACCTGACGAAGACGCAGAAAAAATCACGACCGTTCAGCAAGCGCTGGACTACGTCAACACGCATTCCAAGTAAGTTTCAATCATTCCAAAATCTCATCGGAGTCCAGTTTGACTAAGCGTAGAGTCGTAGTGACCGGCCTTGGTGCGTTCACTCCCGTAGGTAACGGGGTGGCCGCAACATGGCAAAACATCGTGGCAGGCAAGTCTGGGATCGCTCGAATTACCCAATTCGACCCTTCAGCGCTGGCCAGCCAGATAGCAGGCGAAGTCAAGGATTTCGATGAGACGCAATTTATCCCGGCAAAAGATGCTCGGCGGATGGACAGATTCATCCACTTGGGTATGGCTGCCGGGATAGAAGCGTTCAAGGATAGCGGGCTCGAAGTGACCGAAGCGAATGCAGACCGCATTGGTGTCTGCGTAAGCTCGGGTATCGGCGGCCTGCCCAACATTGAACAAACGCAAAACGATTATCTTGCCGGTGGTCCGCGCAAGATATCCCCATTCTTCATTGCTGGAACCATCATCAATATGATCTCCGGCAATCTGTCTATCATGTTCGGCCTGCGCGGCCCGAACTTTGCAGTGGTCTCTGCCTGTACAACCGGCACCCACAGCATCGGCGAGGCCATGCGCATGATCCAGTATGGTGATGCCGACGTGATGCTTGCTGGCGGTGCCGAAGCGACTATCTGCCAATTGGCAGTTGGCGGCTTCGCAGCTTCCCGCGCGCTCTCCACACGTAACGATGACCCCGCAACCGCCAGTCGTCCTTGGGACAAGGACCGTGATGGCTTTGTAATGGGTGAAGGTGCCGGCGTACTGGTTCTGGAAGAGTATGAGCATGCCAAGGCACGCGGTGCCAAGATCTATGCCGAGGTGGCTGGATACGGCATGAGTGCCGATGCTTATCACATCACTGCGCCGAACATGGACGGCCCGAAGCGCAGCATGGTGAACGCATTGCGCGACGCGGGTTTGAATGCAAGCGATGTGCAGTATGTCAATGCACATGGTACTTCGACCCCGCTGGGTGACAAGAACGAATCCGATGCCATCAAGGCAGCCTTCGGTGATCACGCCAAAAAGCTGGTTGTGAACTCCACCAAGTCGATGACCGGCCACTTGCTGGGTGGTGCGGGCGGTATCGAATCATTGTTCTGTGTACTGGCGATCCATCATCAGGTTTCCCCGCCGACCATCAACATCTTCGAGCAGGATCCGGAATGTGATCTGGATTACTGTGCCAATACCGCGCGCGATATGAAGATCGATGTGGCGGTGAATAACAACTTCGGCTTTGGCGGGACTAACGGCACCTTGGTGTTCCGTAAGGTCTGAGCCTCAGACCGTGATGCTGGTCAACGGCAATCCGGCTGACACCATTGCAGTAGCAGATCGTGGGCTTTCCTATGGCGACGGCGTGTTTAGAACACTCCGTGTCCAGCAGGGAAGCCCATTTTGCTGGCCGCGACATTTCGAGAAGTTGCATCACGACTGTCGCGCTCTGCAGATCCAGTGTCCCGGTGAAGACATCCTCCTGCAGGAAATAGCGCAGTTGTCCGGGACAGGAAGCGGAGTCGCCAAGATCATGGTGACGCGTGGTATCGGGGAGCGCGGTTATGCGCCTTCGTTGCGTTCCACTCCCACGCGTGTAGTCGGTTTCCATCCTGTCCCGGTGTATGACGCTGCCTTCTATGCGCATGGCATCGCGCCCCATCTGTGCGACTTGAAGCTTTCCCGCCAGCCACGATTGGCAGGCATCAAGCATCTGAACCGCCTGGAGAACGTCCTTGCGGCAGCCGAGTGTCAGGCCGCCGGCGCAGCCGAGGGGCTATTGGAGGACCAGGAAGGCTTTATCATCTCCGGTACCCGATCCAACTTGTTTGCGGTGATAGGAGGAAGATTGTCGACCCCGGATCTGTCTGCAAGTGGCGTGGCAGGCGTGCAAAGGGATCGCGTGATCGCTTGGGCTGAGCAGCATGGCGTGCAATGCGCAGTCGCTCGATTGAGATTGGGCGATTTGCTGCAGGCCGAGGAGATATTCCTGGTGAATAGCGTATTCGGCCTGTGGCCGGTCGCCCGTATACAAGAAAAAGACTTTGATCAGCGCCAGATGTCGCTGGCTATCCAAACTTGGTTGAATGATGCGAAGAACTAAACCGAACGCTTTAGGCAAACTGCTCCTTGTCCTGATCCTGATCATGGCATTCATAAGCTATCACCTGTTTTCGGACTTGCCCTTGGGGCAACTGCCGATCGAGTTCGAGGTCGCTCAAGGCAGCAGCCTGAAGCACACGGCTGCAAAATTGAAGCAGGCTGGCGTGCTTGAGACCGAATGGTCGTTTGTCGCGCTCGCTCGCCTGACCGGAAAAGCTACACAGATCAGATTCGGCAACTATCTGCTGGATAAGCCCATCTCCCGATACGGGCTGCTGGACATGATCAGCAAAGGGAAGACCGACCAGAGCCAGATCCAGATCCGCATCATCGAGGGCACCACCTTCAAAGACCTGCGCAAACTGATGGATGCGCATCCAAAATTGCGGCATGACAGTGTTTCATTGACTGAAGCCGAGATACTGCAACGTATCGGCGCTTCCGAGCAGGCTGCCGAGGGGCTCTTCTTCCCGGATACCTATTATTTTTCAACCGGCAGCAGTGATCTGGCTGTATACAAGCGTGCCTATCACACCCTGCGCAGCCATCTGGAAGCAGCATGGGAGCAACATGATCCGCAGAGTCCGCTAACTTCCCCATACGAAGCATTGATCCTTGCTTCCATCGTTGAGAAAGAGACCGGCAAGGCCAGCGACCGTCCCATGATCGCTACCGTATTCCTTAATCGCTTAAAGCGGGGGATGCGTTTGCAGACCGACCCGACGGTGATCTACGGCATGGGAGAGACTTTCGATGGCAATCTGCGCAGGCGTGATCTGACAGCGGATACACCTTACAACACCTATACTCGCTACGGTTTGCCACCCACGCCGATCGCATTGCCGGGTTTGGAGTCGATACGGGCAGTGATGCACGCGCCGTTGGGCAAAGAGCTGTACTTCGTAGCAAAAGGGGATGGCAGCTCGCATTTCTCCAGAAACCTGATAGAACACAACGATGCGGTCAGACAGTACCAATTGAAAAAATGAGCAAAGCCAGATTCATCACATTCGAGGGCGTGGACGGGGCAGGGAAGAGCACTGGGCTGGAATGGTTCGCCAATGCCCTGCGTGAGCGCGGTGTCGACCTGCTGGTGACGCGCGAACCGGGCGGTACGCCACTGGGTGAGAAGCTGCGCGAGCTGGTGCTGCATGAATCCATGCATGCCGAGACTGAAGCCATGCTGATGTTCGCCTCCCGCCGCGAACATGTAGAGCAAGTGATCCGTCCCGCACTGCAGCGCGGAACCTGGGTCATTTCCGACCGCTTCAGTGATGCCAGCTTCGCCTATCAGGGCGGGGGCAGGGGAGTGCCAATCGCCAAACTGGAGCAGCTCGAGCAATGGACACACGGCGACCTGCAGCCTGACCTTACCTTGTTGTTCGATATTCCCATCGAAGTGGCCAGAGAGCGTTTGTCCAATAATGCGAGTCTGGATAAATTCGAGCGTGAAAAGGGCGAGTTCTTCGACAAGGTACGTCAGGCATATCTGGCGCGAGTCGCGAAAACGCCCGATCGATACGCTGTGATACGCGCAGAAAAGTCGCTGAAAGAAGTTCAACAGCAACTTGCAAATGTGCTCGCAGCACTCTGATATGAAACAATTATATCCATGGCAGTCCAAATGCTGGCAAGCGCTGCACAACTTGCGCGGCAGGTTGCCGCACGCCGTGTTGCTGAAGGGCGTCCAAGGTATAGGCAAGCTTGACCTGGCTTTGAATTTCGCCCAGTCTTTACTGTGTGATGCCCCGGCCGCACAAGGCATGCCATGCGGAAATTGCGACGCATGCCGTTGGTTCGAGCAGGACAGCCACCCGGATTTCCGTCTGGTGCAGCCGGATGCCTTGTCCAATTCCGATGAGGCAGAAGAAAAGTCGAGTAGCAAAAAGCCATCACGTGAGATATCGGTTGACCAGATACGCGCTTTGTCAGGCTTCGCCAATTTTTCTGCCCATCGTGGCGGTTATCGCGTCGTGGTCGTTTATCCCGCTGAATCGATGAACAATAATGCGGCAAACTCCCTGCTCAAGACGCTGGAGGAGCCGACTGACAAGTTGTTGTTCCTATTGGTCTCACATAAGCCGCAACAACTGCTGCCTACCATCCTCAGTCGCTGTCTGGCATTCCCGGTCGCCACGCCTACCAAGGAAGCCGGTACGGCGTGGCTGTCGCAACAGGGGGTAAAGAACCCGGCGCAAGCGTTGGCCCAAACCGGTTTCGCCCCGTTGCAGGCTCTGGGTTGGGCAGAATTAGGTGAGGGTGCCGAAGAGCGCGCTACCTTGCTGGAAGCGATCCGCCAGCCATCAAGGATGGACGCATTGGCACTGGCCGAGAAATTACAACGCGGCATTCCGGTGCACATCATCCATTGCCTGCAGCAATGGAGCCATGATCTGACTTCGGCCAAACTGGCCGGATCCGTCCGATATTTCCCTGAACAATCAAAGGAATTGGAGAAATTGGCGCAAAGCACCACCACGCAAGCCTTGTTGCGGTTCCAGAAGGAATTGCAGGAGGCGCGCCGGGCTGCCTACCATCCACTCAATCCCAGACTCTTCCTCGAATCCCTGCTGATGTCTTATCGCCAGCTATTTGCTGCCTGACCATGTTCATAGATTCTCACTGCCATTTGAATTTCCCGGGTTTGGTCGAACAGCTCGACGGGCTGTTAGCCAACATGCAAGACAACCAGGTCAGCCATGCGCTGTGCGTGTCTGTCGAGTTGGACAGTTTTCCGGCTGTATTGGCTCTGGCTGAAGCGCACGACAATCTGTTTGCATCCGTAGGCGTTCATCCTGACTATGAGGTGGGCGATGAGCCTACCCAGGCTCAACTCGTAGCTTTGGCCCAACATCCCAAAGTCATCGCGATCGGCGAGACGGGTCTGGACTATTACCGCCTGACCGGCGACCTGGAATGGCAGCGGGAGCGCTTTCGCACCCATATTCGCGCTTCCCGCGAAAGCGGCAAGCCGCTCATCATCCATACCCGGTCGGCTGCGGCCGACACCCTGCGCATCATGGCCGAGGAAAATGCGTGTGAAGTCGGAGGGGTGATGCATTGCTTCACTGAGAGTCTGGATGTGGCCAAGGCTGCTATCGATCTGGGCTTCCATATTTCGTTCTCAGGCATTCTGACCTTTAAGAAGGCAACCAGCATCAAAGAAGTCGCACAGAACATCCCGCTGGATAAGATGCTCATCGAGACTGATTCACCATACCTCGCACCGACGCCGCACCGTGGCAAGACCAACCAGCCCGCATTCGTAAAGCATGTAGCCGAGGAGATCGCCAGACTGCGCAACATCACGGTGGAAGAAGTCGGGGTGGCTACCAGCCAGAACTTCAACAGACTGTTTAAATTGGGATAAAGGCTCAAACCTGAGCATCCTGCCATTTCGCACATTATTGTTTATTGCGCATAATGTATATTATGTAAAATGGAAGATACACAAGCAGCAGACAAAGAAAAAGCCAGCAAGGATTACCTGCTGGCTTTTAAATTGGTGGGCGATACTGGGTTCGAACCAGTGACCCCTGCCGTGTGAAAGCAGTGCTCAATTTAAGTTATTGAATTCATTATTTATTTTAGAAAGTCCCGCTAAAATAAATTAAATAAAATTAAAATAATTTAATTGAGGCTAACTCCTTCGATGAAAATCAAAGGCAGTGCTCAGAATGTAAAATTACATTGGTGGAAAATCTGTATGAAATAAATCATCAATTCCTGCTGAATCTGATACGTGGCCGTAACTGTCACTCCCTTCTTCGTATCCGTTCATCGAGCGTTTAATATTGTTATCAATAATGCCTTCGATATCGCACTGTTCCACGATAGCGGTTATTTCAGAATCAGTGACTGGAATTCCACATTGCTCGAGTGAACTTTTTACCGTATTAAATATTAAATCCTCTGCGTAAGCGCTATCGCTATACTCATATATATCGCCGATAACATCCATTTCTTCAATCTCCTCGGAAATATACTCATTCCAATTGTCTATTAAAGCTTGTTTCACTCTTTCAGAGAATTGTTGGATCTGAGCCTCTGGCAGAAATTTACAAAGAGGTGAAAAAGGTTCGAGTTGGTAAATTTCCAATTCCTGTAGTGGTATGTATTGGAGAATATTCCATAGCTGATCGGCACTAATCGCAGCATGCTCGATCAAAGCTCTTAATACAAATCCCAATTGGGTGTATCTCTGGGTACTTATATATTCCTCAGGATCATCCATCAGCGAATCAATAAGAGCAGCCAGGAAAGTTGATTCGTTTTTAAGAATGTCTAAGCCAGTCACAGCTAAAGTGAGCTTGTAAGATCCGCTTAGTTCTTTAGATTCTCTCAGCTGCTGAACAGCAATATTAAGTAAGCTAGATGTACCAAGTGAAGACGGGATGATCGAATTTGAGATTAACTCTCCAAAATTCTTAATGCTATGTTCAGTAACAATTGTCGCAACCAAGGATTCAATGAGCCTAACATCTGTCTTGACTCGATTGACAACATAGTCGGCAACTGATGGATTGAACAGAGAAAGATTGGCTATGGAACCATCTAAATTGCGATTGAGTAAAGACCCACAAAGTGATTTTAGATTGATTTGAAAGTCAATTTTTCCAGAGAAACCTGTCGCCATGGTGCCATGAATAAACCGAAAGTACGCAGATTGAAGTTCGACTTCTGAAATTTTGCCGCCATTAAACACTACTAATAAAACAATTAGTCGAGTGTAATCGTCGAGTTGTCCCTCGTATGTATGTTCCCAGACATCGGCTGGATTACCCAACTTATCTTGAATATAGTCCCAGTAATTTTGGGGTGGGATATCAGAAACTCTCTGAGGGTCGGTGATAAATGAAACTAATCTTGGATTGAAGTTTTTGTGCTTAATGATTCCGTAGTAATTTTTTCCCTCAAGAATCTTTTCAATATATTCTATTGGTAGCTCACCAAACCAAATGTGGTTATATAGAAGTTTGGCTTTTTCAAATTGAGATAAAGCACTGATTCGAACTTCTAGTTCGTTCTTCTCAATATTGGCGAGCCCAAAGGCATCAGATAATCTCTTTCCTTGATTTAATACATTAGTTCTGGAGGTCAGAACAAAGCGCTTTTTCCTATCCTTTGAAATTCGCTTAATAAATGCCGTGATGTGCGTGTCTTCGTGCCGTTCAAGAGCAGAGAGATAATTCCTTCCTAGGAAGTCATCGAAATAAAATATTTGTTGCTTCTCAATGTTAAAGACTGCTTCTGCTTCTTCTATAGAGTCTGAGCACACTATGAGTTGAAAACCATGAGTTACATACTCAATACAGAGTTGTTCTGCTAATGTAGTCTTCCCTACTCCTGCTTCACCAGTGATTATGGCAACGCCGAAAGTCGACAGTTTTTCACGCGCAGTTTCGTGAACTTTGGTTTGAACATACTTGTACGTTTTCTCCCGAATTTCTTGAATAGCAAAATCACTTCTACCCAATATGGCGTTATGAAAAACGGATTCGAGAACAGTTGTGCCTGCGATCCACAATTTATAATGTTGTCTCTCAATATCAGGGTATTTTCCCAGTAGGTCATTTAAGTCTTCTTTCCCCAGCACATCATCGGGAGATCGTATCCAGGGAGACATCGCTTCCTGGATCGCCTTCTTGTTTTGATTTGAGAGTTCTAATGAGGTAATCAGTAAATATCGCTTTGGTTTTAATTTGTTAACTTTGGGGAGCTCGGTCGAACTTAAGGATGATTTTAATGCCGAAACAGTAGATCTTGCCCAATGCTTACACTGAATAATTACTTCTTCTCCAGTATCACAAAAGTATCTACCATCAACGCCCCCATCTCTCCCTTGCTTGAAACGTTCAAAGCGTGCCCCCTCTTCTTGGGACAACAAATCGCAGGCGAGCATTTCAAAATCTTTATCATTGAGGCTGGTGAAATCGTAATTTCGCATTTTGGTATTAGCTAAATAATTTGTGCGTTAGGGAGGGAGCGTCGCTCTAGGTAAATACGTCCATTAGGCATAGAGCCGCCGGAATCAGGCCATCCTTGGTAGGCAATTAGTAAATGGAACATAATGTGTTTTGCCTATTTTTCCTTGGCCAGCTTAAAAGAGTGGATTTGTTTTGCTTCTTGAAGCTTGCCCCTTAGGGATGATCTTAGACGCGCCTTCTCTTCAATATTACTTGTCTTCATAATCATCCTTTTTACCCGTCGAGCATCTTGAAGGCGCTTATTGGGAACAGCAAGTCCTTCTGGAAGAATTACTACGCCAGTCACGATTTTGGGTTTGTTGTACGTCGGAGGTCAAATTCAATCTTGTCATCCACAAACCCGTCCCAGCGAAATGGAATTCGGATAAACGAGGAGCCCCCCTTATTCACTTTTACAACGCCTGGAACGTCAGGATTTACCGAAGCATCAATTATGAGGCGTACCTCGTCTTCCCCAGAATACTCCTTTCTAACTACAGCAGCGCTAGCCGAGAGCAAAGAACCAGTGCTTTCAGCATGATCAATAACTACTTCCGGCTTCTTCATTGAATGAATCAAACTCGGCTCCAAGTACTCTGAATCGCCCCCGATTCACTAGACACCTTTCAGCCTAAAATTCTAGGCTAAATAAGGAGGTGTCATGAGCAACAAGCGTTACCCGGAAGAATTCAAGATCGAAGCGGTCAAGCAGATCACCGAGAAC